>Ga0129309_1000012_pt1 | contig 261487 bp, 258 predicted proteins | sample L1105metagenome_FD_94439 | JGI IMG/M metagenome (GOLD analysis project Ga0129309, IMG submission 94439) | Ring-tailed lemur group fecal microbial communities from Wisconsin, USA - L1105 metagenome | ecosystem: Host-associated > Mammals > Digestive system > Large intestine > Fecal | place: USA...
AAAAAATTGCTCCAGGTCCTCCCATAGCAATCGCTGCTGGTACACCAACAATATTTGCTCCACCAATAGTAGAAGCAAGTGCAGAACTTAAAGCTTGAAATGGAGTGATAGATCCTTCGCCTTCAGTATTCTTTTCAAACATTTTTCCAAGTGTTTGACTAAAAATAAATCCTAAATACTTAAATTGAAAAAATCCTAATTTAACTGTTAAAAATATTCCACCACCTACTAAGAAAATTAACATTGGTGGTCCCCATATCCAATTAGCTATTTTTGTAATAGTCTCCACGATACATCCTCCTCTAATGTTTTAGTTGTAAGATAATTTTTTTACTCATTGATATAAATTGCAAAAATACTTCTATGCATTTTTATCATGTTTCTAAAATAATAATAGCAATGAAAAATGAGCAGAAAATAAACGGATAACCTTTTCCGCTTTGTTAAATACCAATGATTACGTTTACTTCTAATATAAATGTATTTTGTGCTCCTGTTTTTTTACTTGGGTTATTATATTTTACACCTCCTTCGTATAATATTGTTTTAACAAGAAAAATTGACAATTTAAAATAAATTAACACAAATTTTCTCGTTAATTATGTTTACTATTTTAGCAGGAGCCGAACAAAAACTTTCGACATTTCGACATTTTTTTTATCATAATATTTCGTTTTTGTCCATAATTTATTATACAATATTATTTATCTTCGTCAAGTGTAAATGCTATGTATAAGCTATAGTATGCTTTTGTTTTAGCTAAATATCAATATTTTTGGAACTTTAAAGAGGGAAAATATCCACAAATTGGCACCAAATAAGATGACAAAAACGACAATTTTTTAATATAATTAAGATAGTTTAATAACTCATAGAAAAGTTCTAGTTTTCCTTAATATAAAACTTTCAGAAAGGAGTTTCAAAAAAGGTTTCCTAATTTTAATGTTTTAATAGAAGGTTTTTATATTGCAAGTAAATTAAATATAACTTAGAATTAAAATAAGTAGAAACATGATATTAAATAATAAAATAGGAGGCATGTTTTCGTGAAAGAACAATTAAATTTTTCTAAAATTGCAAGACTATTATCAATACCTTTATTAGCTTTTATATTGTGGTATATATTTTTACCACCAATCAACTTACATTCTTTTGTGTTTTGGATATATCTAACAGTCATTTCGATATATACCATACTTATTGTTATGACATTTGATATAAAGAATTATAAGTATTTTAAAATACCAGCAATTTTGATTATTTTATTAATTATATTAAAAATGTCTTCTGCAACAATATTTCATTCAACAAGATATGCAAATTTAATTAAAAAAGAAAATAGTTCTTTTGAAGAAGATATAAAAGAAGCCTCATTTGAACAAGTGCCCACAGTTGATAGAGATACAGCACAAAGATTAGGTAGTAGAAAAATGGGTGAAATGCTAGAGTTAGTGTCTCAATACAATGTATCTGACGCTTATACTCAAATCAATTACAATGACAAACCAGTAAGGGTTACTCCCCTTGAGTATAATGGGTTTTTAAAATGGATAGGTAACAAAAACGAAGGAATACCCAACTATATAATAGTAAATATGATAGATGGTAAAGTAGAGTTAAAAAAATCTAAAAACAATATAAAATATTCTAAATCAGATAAATTTTCAAGAGATATTTATAGACATTTAAGACAAAACTATCCTATGGATATGTTTTTCGAAGTTAATTTTGAAATTGATGAAGAAGGAACACCTTATTGGGTAGCACCAGTATATCAAAATACAATTGGATTTTTTGGAGGATTTGATGTAAAAGAAGTAATACTAACAAATGCAACTAATGGAGAAAGTACAAAATATGCTATACAAGATGTACCAAAATGGGTTGATAGAATTTATAATGCTGAGGAAATAATCCAGCAGCTAAATTGGAATGGTGGACTTCAATCAGGATTTTGGAATTCTTTGTTTGCACAAAAGGGTGTACTACAAACAACAGAAGGATATAACTATCTAGCTATAGATGATGATGTTTACCTATATACAGGCATGACATCTGTAGGAGCTGATGAATCTAATGTTGGTTTTGTACTTGTAAACTTAAGAACAAAAGATACTAAGTTTTATAAGATGTCATCAGCAGAAGAGTTTTCAGCTATGAGAAGTGCAGAAGGAGCAGTTCAAGAAAAAGGATATACATCAACTTTCCCGATACTATTAAATATAGACAATAAACCAACATATTTTATGTCATTAAAAGATGAAGCAGGACTTGTGAAAATGTATGCATTAGTTGATGCTGGGAATTATCAACAAGTATCAATAGGTACAACAGTAAATAATGTTGTTAGTACTCATACAGGCAAAGATATAACCAATATTGGGTCTGAAGAAGACGAAGAACCAACAGAATTTTTAAATACAAAGGGCAAAATACTAAGTATTGAATCAGTTGTCATTGAAGGTAACACTCATTATTATTTAATATTAGATAATAGTAGCAATATATTCATAGCTAATATTGGAATATCAGAAAAATTACCATTTATTAAAGTTGATGATGAAGTAAATATCGAATACTATGAAAAAAACAATCTAAACAGAGTAACGAAATTGGAAGTTTTAAAATAATAAAAAACGATAGTCTATGTGCTATCGTTTTTTTCATGTTGATGTTTATATAGAAATAGTTATAATTTCTAAAGAAATGGGATAATAAATGATACTGGAAAAGGAGATTTTTATGAATATAGTATAAAATGAAAGATAGAAATATATTTATATTAGAAAGTTTATTAATATTATAAAAATTGGAGGATTAATATGAAAAATGAAACAGTTTATTATCCATATGATGAAATGACTACTGTTTTGTTACCGGTAACAATAGGATGTTTATATAATAAATGTGTATTTTGTTCCATGTATAAAGATGAAAAATACGGTATAATTCCATTTTCAGATATAGAGATGCAATTGTTAAATGCAAGTATATATACTGAAAGAGTATTTTTGACAGGTGCAGAACCTATGTCAATAGGTTTTGATAAAATGAAACAGCTATTAGATATGATACACCAGTATTTGCCATATTGTGCGTGTGTAGCATCATATGCATCAATAAAGAATATTGCCAAATATTCAGTGGAGGAGCTATCCGTTCTTCATGATGCAGGACTTCGACTGCTTTATATTGGTTTTGAAACAGGTAGAGATGATATACTAAAATTGATGAATAAAGGTCATACAGTAAATGAAGGAATTAAACAAGCAAATAAACTTAATGAAGCAAAACTGGCATTTAACACCATTATTATGTATGGAATAGCTGGTAAAGGTGAATCTATAGATAATGCAGTAGCAACTGCTAAAATGATAAATCAGTTTACAACAAATAAAGTTATCACCATGAACTTAACGGTATTTGAGGGAACAGAGTTAAACAATATGGTGAAAAGAAATGATTTTATTCCTACATGTGGAAATGAAAGATTAGTAGAAATAAGAACACTTTTAGAAAATCTAGAACCTAAACAACCTATGATATTTGATACAACACATCCAACCAATATAATTAAGATAATAGGTACATTGCCGCAAGATAAAGAGAAATTAATAGATAAAGTTATACATTATATAAAGGTTCTACAATAAATAAATTCACACGAAAATGATTTAGCTAGTAGGCTCCTCTTATAGCTAATGCTATATCCGATTTTTTTTTGAGAATTCCTTTTATTAATGAATCTAATTCTTCAACACTTACATTACCATGTTAAATGATGAATGATGGACAAAGCAACAAAATTCAAAGCTATTATTAAGCCTTGGCAATAATATTGATTATGTCGAAATAGGACTTTGCCATTTATCTTTATTAGATTGATATATAAGCACCAAAACTCATTTAAATATAAAAAATAGTTAAAGTGTAAAAATATTATTCTTTATATTTTGTTACTTTTTTGTTTAAAATTAAAATTTATATGTTATAATTATTTCAAAGACAAACAAAGAAAATACAACAAAAATATACATAGAGGGAGTGCATTATAGATGGACGTTGTGAACTTAGCCTTTGATTTTGGTGCTTCTAGTGGTCGCTTGATGATGAGTACATTCGATGGAGAAAAGATCCAATTGACAGAAGTACATAGGTTTTCCAATGAACCAGTGTGGTTTAATAATAGGTATTATTGGGATTTTTTAAGATTATTTCATGAAATGAAAGTTGGATTGAAAAAGGTTAGTCAAATGGATGTAAGTGTTGAAAGTATTGGAATAGATACTTGGGGCGTTGACTATGCATTTATAGATAAATCAGGTCATCTATTATCAAATCCAATTCATTATAGAGATGAACGAGGAAAGGGAATGTTGGAGAAAATGGAGGAGACTGGAGTTAGTCTAGATGAAATATACCAAAAAACCGGTATTCAAAATATGACTATAAATAGCATCTATCAGCTCTATTATGATTTGAAATATCGTTCACATACAGTGGAGAATGCTGAGTCTTTATTGTTTATGCCGGATTTATTTAGCTATGGGCTTACAGGAGAAAAATATAATGAATATACAATAGCTTCTACATCTCAAATGTTGGATGCAAACAAAAAAGACTGGTCTATAGAGCTATTAGAAAAAATCGGTATTCCAATAAAACTATTGCAGCCAATTATTAAACCAGGAGAAGTTTGGGGAAACCTTAGTAAGCAAGTTCAAGAAGAAGTAGGATTGTCAGCTATACCAGTAATTGCTGTAGGAAGTCACGATACAGCATCTGCTGTTGCAGCTACTCCACTAAATAGTAAAAACAGTGCTTATTTGAGCTGTGGTACTTGGTCTTTATTAGGAATGGAATTAGATAATCCAGTGATTGATGAAACTTCATATAATTATAATTTTACAAATGAAGGTGGAGTTGAGGGAAAAATTAGATATTTAAAAAATATAACAGGTCTTTGGATTATTCAACAGTTTAAAAATAAATTTTCTCAATACGACAAGAATATAGGATTTGGTGAAATAAGCAAGTTAGCTAAGGAAGCAGAACATATAGACTATATGATAGATCCTAATCATGAATATTTTGTTGCACCTTTTGATATGGAAAAAGCAGTTGTACAGTATTGCAAAGAAAAACTAAATAAGGAACCTGAAACTATTGGAGAAATAGCTAGAGTATCCTATAATGGAATTGTAATGGAATATAAAAAAGCTGTTGAGGCGATTGAAAAAACTTGTGACAAAGTTGTAGATTGTATCAATATGGTTGGAGGAGGAATACAAGATGAGTTTCTATGCCAATTGACAGCAGATGTTACAAGAAAGCCAGTGATTACAGGACCTATAGAAGCTTCTGTATTGGGTAATATAATAGTACAGCTTCAAGCATTGAAATATATAAAAAATTTAGAGGAAGGAAGAGAGATTATTAAAAACTCTTTCGAAATTAAGGAATATGAACCTAAATAAAAAAGTTAGAAAGGATCTGTTTTTATGTTGGCTTTAGAGCGAAGAAAAAAGATAATGGATTTAATAGAAAAAAACGATAGTATAAGAGTGCAGGATTTAAGTAAAAAATTTGAAGTTACAGAGGAAACAATTCGTAGGGATTTGGATAAGTTGGTGGAGATGGGGTATATAAAAAGAACCTATGGTGGGGCAGTATTAAATGAATCTGTAAATAAAGATACGCCTTTTGATACACGAAAGATACAAAACATCAAAGAAAAAGATATTATAGCGCAGATAGTGATTGAGTATATCAATGATGGAGATACTTTGATGATGGATTCTAGTTCTACTGCTTTGCAAGTAGCTAAACTGTTGAAACAAAAAGAAGATGTTACTGTAATAACTAATTCAGTTCCAATTATACTAGAATTATCTAGATGTAATAACATCAACATTATGTCCTCTGGAGGTACTCTTAGGAGATCTTCTCTATCTTTAGTGGGATGTTATGCTGAGGAAATGTTAGAAAAGTACAATGTAGATACGACAATAATATCCTGCAAAGGAATTAGAATGGACAAGGGAATAATGGAGAGCAATGAAATAGAAGGCAGGATAAAGCAAGTTATGATTGATGCAGCTGACAAGGTATTCTTGTTGGCTGATGGAACTAAAATTGATAGGACATCTTTTTTCACTATGTCAGGTTTTGATAACATAGATATGTTTTTTACGGATACTGTATTGCCTAAGGAATGGGAAAGGTTTTTAGGAAGAAATAATGTTCAATATATTACAAAAAATTAATATGTTCTAATTCATTGAAAATACAACTTCAAGATAATTTTCTGTATTTAAATTATCTTGAAGTTGTATTTTTTGTGCAAATTTTCTGTGAATACTATTGATTAATTATATTAAGATGGTATAATAAAGACAAACAGAAACAAAACAACAAAAAACAACAACAACAAAGAAATAAAATTCTAGGAAGGAGATAATATTTGTGGATGAATATGAAATAAGGAAACAAATGTGTGACATTGGAAAAAGAGTTTGGAGTAGGGGAATGGTTGCAGCAAATGATGGCAACTTTTCTGTGAAGATTAGCGACAATGAAATATTATGCACTCCAACAGGGGTTAGCAAGGGCTTTATGACCCCAGGTATAATATGCAAAGTAGATTTAGATGGAAATGTTCTTCAAACTGATGGAATACATAAACCATCATCAGAAGTAAAAATGCATCTGAGAATATATAATCGTAGACCAGATGTCAATGCAGTAATACATGCTCATCCCATGTATGCAACAAGTCATGCTATAGTAGGCAAACCTCTTACTAAACAGATTATGCCTGAATCAACTATGGCATTGGGAGAGGTTCCTATAGCGAAGTATGGATTGCCATCAACTTCTGAAATACCAGATTCAATTGAACCGTTTTTGGATACTCATGATGTGGTACTTCTTGAAAATCATGGTGCATTAGCTTGGGGAGCAGATTTGATAAATGCTTATTTCAAGATGGAAGGGCTTGAGTTTTATGCACAGATTTCCTTTCTAACTCAAATGTTGGGAGGAATAAAGGAATTGCCACAAGATGAAGTTCAAAGATTAATTGATCTAAGGAAGAAGATGGGTACACCAGGCAAACACCCATATATAGATAAATAGAACTGTTGTGAGTATGGTTATAATCAAAGAATTGATTAAAAATAAATCAAGATTATCTATTGGGAGGGATATCAGTGACTGATTTCAAGATGAATGAACCAGTGAAAGAATTACATGGTAGAATTCCTAAAGTAGGTATTAGACCAGTAATTGATGGAAGAAGACGAGGGGTAAGGGAATCCTTAGAAGAACAGACTATGGATATGGCCAAAAGAGTAGCAGACCTTATTTCTAAAAACCTTAAACATCCGAATGGAATGCCAATAGAGTGTGTTATTTCGGATACTACTATTGGTCGTGTAGCAGAAGCTGCAAAATGTTCAGAAAAGTTTGAACGAGAAGGTGTAGGCCTAACTATCACTGTTACACCATGTTGGTGTTATGGATATGAAACTTTTGATATGGATCCTCTTATGCCAAAAGCAATTTGGGGATTCAATGGAACTGAAAGACCAGGTGCTGTTTATCTAGCTGCAGCAGGTGCAGGATATTCACAAAAAGGACTTCCTGTTTTCACTATTTATGGTAGAGATGTTCAAGATGCTGATGACAATACAATTCCTGAAGATGTAAAAGAACAATTATTGCAATTTACAAAAGCAGGAATTGCTGTAGCAACAATGAGAGGTAAATCCTATCTATCAATGGGAAGTACTTGTATGGGTATTGCTGGTTCTATGGTGAATTATGATTTCTTTGAAGATTATTTAGGAATGCGTTGCGAATCCGTGGATATGACAGAGATTGTTAGAAGAATTGATGAAGAAATATATGACAAAGAAGAATTTGAAAGAGCAATGGATTGGGTTAAAAAATATTGCAAGGAAGGCTCAGATATAAATAAGGAACAAAATAAAGCTTCAAGAGAAGAAAAAGATGCTCATTGGGAATATTCAGTTAAGATGGCTATAATAGCTAGAGATTTGATGGTTGGAAATGAAAAATTAAAAGAACTAGGCTATGAAGAGGAAACTGAAGGACATAATGCTATCTTGGCAGGTTTCCAAGGCCAGAGACAATGGACAGACCATTTCCCAAATGGGGACTTTATGGAAACGATCTTAAATACCTCATTTGATTGGAATGGAATTAGAGAACCGTATTTAGTAGCTACAGAAAATGATAGTTTAAACGGTGTAGCTATGTTGTTTGCACATCTTTTGACAGGAAGAGCTCAAATATTTTCTGATGTTAGGACATATTGGAGTCCAAAATCAGTCAAACGTGTAACGAGATATGAACTAACTGGAAAGGCTAAAAATGGTATTATCCATCTGATAAATTCAGGAGCAACAACTTTAGATGGTACTGGACAACAAAAAGATGAAGATGGCAATCCAATTATGAAGCGATTTTGGGAGATAACAGAAGAAGATGCTAAAAATTGTCTAGAGGCAACTTCATGGAGACCTGCAAATCGTGAATATTTTAGAGGTGGAGGATTTTCATCCAATTTTCTAACTAAAGGTGAAATGCCTGTTACTATGATGAGAGTAAATATCATTAAGGGACTAGGACCAGTTCTTCAAATAGCCGAAGGATATGCAGTGGATATTCCAGAGGAAGTTCATGAGATAATCAATGAAAGAACAGATCCTACATGGCCAACTACATGGTTTGCACCTATAATAGATGGCAAAGAAGGTCCTTTCAAGGATGTATATTCTGTAATGAACTATTGGGGAGCAAATCATGGAGCAATAAGTTATGGTCATATAGGTGGAGATTTAATAACATTGGCTTCTATGTTGAGAATACCAGTAGCTATGCACAATGTTCCTAATGAAAGAATATATAGACCAAAAGTTTGGAGTTCTTTTGGAGCTATGGATCCTCAAGGTGCAGATTATAGAGCATGTAAAAATTTTGGACCAATCTATGGCAAATTAAAATAAATGTTTAAATAGGAAGGGTGGTTGTTTATGAGCAAAGATGTTTTATTTGAACCCACTTGGGAATCCTTAGATTCTAGGGCTATTCCAGAATGGTTTCAAAAATCAAAATTCGGAATATTTATACACTGGGGAGTTTATTCAGTGCCTTCATGGCGAAAGTTGAGTGATGAAAGATTTGGTTCTTATGCAGAATGGTATTATGCCAGTGTATATGGTGATTATAAGAATAATGATGATGATTTTCATGAAAAGATGTATGGCAAGGATTATGAATATAGAAATTTTGCCAAGGATTTCAAGGCTGAATTGTTTGACCCTGATTTTTGGGCAGAGACTTTTAAACAAGCAGGTGCTAGATATGTTGTTTTGACTTCAAAACATCATGATGGATATTGTTTATGGCCAACCAAAAATCCTCATAAAAAGAATTGGAGAGTTGGGGATGTTGGACCAAAAGTTGATCTAGTAGGCGAGTTGACTAAAGCGGTTCGAGCAAAAGGTATGAAAATGGGGCTATATCATTCAATGGTTGATTGGGAAACAAATTGGAGTCATAGACCAGAGAATGGATATTTTGTTCCTATGAAGGAAGTAAAAAAATATGGAATAGAGGAAGAGAAGTATCCTGATGAGATACTAATTCCACAATTGAAGGAATTGGTAGAACTATATAATCCATCCTTGATATTTACAGATGGTGGAGAATGGGATTTTAGTGAAGAATATAGTCAAGTAAAGGAATTTATGGCATGGCTATATAACAATGCTCCAAATAAAGATGAAGTCGTTATAAATGATAGGTTTTGTGTAGGTATGCCTGGAAATCATGGGGATTATTATAGTACAGAATACAAGGATGTAGATGGTTTTGGAAATATGTATCCATGGGAAGAAAGCAGAGGTATTGGAGGTTCATATGGATTTAATAGAGCTGAGAATCTCGAAGACTATAGTACTTCCGAACAATTGATACATGAATTGATAGAGATTGTTTCTAAAGGCGGAAACTATCTATTGAATGTAGGGCCTACAGCAGATGGAAGGATTCCAATAATTCAACAACAAAGGCTCAAGGATATTGGAGATTGGTTAAAGATAAATGGTGAATCTATATATGAAACTACATTATCAAATCGTATATGTATAGAAGAAGATAATATGTATACAACTCAAAAAGATAAGTCTAGTTATGTGCTTTGTACAAGATGGTTTGAAGACAAAATAAGATTGAAAAAGAATAAGGCTTTTGATGTGGCTAATGTTAGTTTATTTGGATACGAAGGAAAGGTAGAGTATGAACAAACAGATGATGTTATTGAGATCACACCTCCAGCAATAAATCCAAATAATTATAAAAGCTTCTGTGCACATGTATATAAATTAGAATTGAAATAAAAAAATAAGTAAAAGGAGAATTAATTAATATGGATAAAAAAGAATATAACAATAAAAAAGAAATAAAATTTATTCATGCTTTAATTCCGGTATTAACATTAATGTTGATAATTTTATATGGTATGATTATACGTCCGTTGGTATTTGATCAAGATTCTTTGCCTTTGGAATTGGTATTTATAATTTCTGCGATAGTTACAATAGCAGAACTTTTTTACCTAGGGTTTAGCTGGAAGGAAATCGAAGAATCAATAATAAAGAAAACAGGACAAGCACTACCAGCTTTTTATCTATTATTTTCAATTGGACTAATTATTGGTAGTTGGGTTATAAGCGGTTCTATACCAATGTTTGTATATTATGGAATTAAACTAATAAATCCAAAATACTTATATTTGGTTGCGTTCTTATTGGCATCAGTTTTTTCATTATTGACAGGTACATCATGGGGATCTGCTGGTACTATTGGAATAGTTTTGATGGGAGTTGGACATGCAGTAGATGCAAATCTTGCTGTATTAGCAGCTGCAATTATAGGAGGAAGCTATTTTGGTGATAAGATGTCGCCTTTGTCAGATACGACAAATATGGCTGCATTAGGGGCTGGAGTAAGCGTATATGACCATGTTCATTCAATGCTATTTACTACTGGTCCAGCATATATAATTAGTTGTGTACTATATCTGATTATGGGAAAGGTATACCCAGCAGTATCTGCTGATACTAGTGGTTTGGTTCAACCAACTTTAGATGCTTTGAGTAGTAGTTTCAATTTTAATATTTTATTGTTGATTCCACCTTTGATTGTGTTGATAGGAGCATTTCGAAAAAAACCGTCTCTACCAACATTGATTACTTCAGTTATTGTGGCTAGTATTTTAGCAGTTACAGTTCAAGGATTCAGTGGGACTGATCTATTCCAAACTCTTTATAAAGGATTTGACTCAGAAATGATAACTTGGGTAGCTCAACTTCCTGATAATGTAGTTGAGATTTTGAATAGAGGAGGGCTATATAGTCTTAGTGAAGCAGTAACTATAACTTTCATGGTATTCATTTATATTGGTTCAATTGAATTGATAGGAGCTATGCAGATTGTTGTAAATAGATTGTTTGGATTTGTAAAAACTAGACCTGGTACAATCATTGCATCTCTTTTATCATCATCTATAATCAATGGAATCACATCAAATCAATATGCTACAAGCTTTATTGTAGGAGATGCATTCCAGAAGAAATATGATGATTTAGGTATTCCAAGAAAAGTATTGTCTAGATCGATTGAAGACTATGGAACATTCATTGAACCTATGCTTCCTTGGACTACTACTGGAGCTTATATGGTATTAACTTTAGGTGTACCATATGCTAAGTATGTACCATATATGTTTTTGCCTTTAATAAACTTTGTTATTGCGCCAATTCTTGCGATTACTGGAATAGGATGTTTTTATAACGAAAAACAAAAGGCAGCCAAAGCGAAAAATTAGAATAATATATTAACATAAATAAGATCTACTTTTGAAAAGTAGATCTTATTTGGTTTTGTCTAAAGAATATCCCCAGTTAGACTGGGGGTTCCGTAAAGCTTTAGCGATGAGTTTCCAAAAAACAACCCCCAAGTGATAAAATAAGTTTGTGGTCTGCTAACTATAAACTATTAAATCACGAGGAGGTTATTATCATCATGAGTAATGATATTCATAGTTTATCACATACAAAGTGGAATTGTAAATATCACATAGTGTTTGCTCCAAAATATAGAAGAAAGGTATTCTATGGAGATAAACGATTAGAAATAGGAGCAATTTTGAGAGAACTATGTAGTTAGAAGGGAGTCAATATAATAGAGGCTGAAGTATGTCCTGATCACGTGCATATGTTGTTAGAAATTCCACCCAAAATGAGTATATCAAGTTTTATGGGATTTTTCAAAGGAAAAAGTAGCATTATGATATATGAAAAATGGGGAAATATGAAGTATAAGTACAGGAATAGACAGTTTTGGTGTAGAGGATACTATGTTAATACAACAGGGAAAAATGCAAAGAAAATAGAAGAATATATAAAAAAATCAGTTAAAAGAAGATGAAATGAATGAACAATTAGTAATGGATAATTTTGACCCCTTTATGGGGGTAGCAAGTAGAGTTTGCAAGTGGCAGATCACTTATTACGCCTTTTGAGGCATTGCTAGTGAAATAGGGCCTTGTGCCCGAAAAGGGAAAACCATCGGCTAGGCCGGTGGATATTTATTTTGCATATTTAAGCTATATAAATGTTTATATAGAAATAGTAGCAGGGTATTATATAGAAATAGTTATAATTTCTAAAGAAATGGGATAATAAATGATAATGGGAAAAGGAGATTTTTATGAATATAGGATATGCTTGTTTAACAGTAGGAGTACCAGATACAGATCAAAAGAGTTGTATGCTAAAAAATGCAAACAAAGAAAAGCTATTAGAGCTAATTTCTTATAACTTAAATTCTCTAGAAAATATTATTGATTATAATATAAAAAACAAAATCAAACTTTTTAGAATTAGTTCTGACATAATACCATTTGGTTCAAGTCCTGTAAATAACCTTGAATGGTGGGATATATTTGATTCCCAATTTTCAAGAATAGGTCATAAAATTAAAACTAGTGGTATGAGAGTTTCAATGCATCCTGGCCAATACACTGTATTGAATTCTCCCAAAAAAGAGGTTGTAGAAAATGCAATAGAGGATTTACGTTATCATACTAAAATTTTAGATACTCTTGGTGTAGGAGAGGATAATAAAATTGTTTTGCATATTGGTGGAGTTTATAATGACAAAAGCCAAGCAATAAGACGATTTATAAGCAATTATAGAGAACTAGATGATTCAGTAAAACAGAGACTAATAATTGAAAATGATGACAAATCCTATAATATAAGTGACGTATTGGAGATTGGTAGTATTATTAATGTTCCAGTAGTTTTTGATAATCTGCATAATCAAGTAAATCCATTTGACAAAAGTAAAAGTGATTATTATTGGATCGATAAATGTAAAGAAACATGGAGAGAAAAAGATGGCATTCAAAAGATTCATTATTCACAGCAAAATCCTCTAAAAAAGGCTGGCTCACATTCAAGTACTATACAAATCAATAAGTTTATGAGTTTTTACGAAGGTTTAGAAAGAGATGATATAGATATCATGCTTGAAGTGAAAGACAAAAATCTTTCAGCTGTTAAGTGTATTAATTGTACTTCTATTGATAAATCAATAAAAGATCTTGAAATTGAGTGGAGTAGATATAAATACATGGTATTAGAAAATTCACCATCAGACTATGTAGAAATTCGAAAATTGCTTAATGAAAAAGATGCTTATCCCGCTACTGAGTTTTACAATCTAATTGAAAATGCTTTAAGCAAAGAAATCACTATTGGTAATTCTATAAATGCTGCATTACACATTTGGGGTTATTTTAAGAAAAAAGCAACAGATAGAGAAAAAAATAGCTTTTTAAATAATATTGAAAAATATGAACAAGGGCAAACATCACTTAAGACAATTAAAAACAACCTATGGAAAATGGCTGTCAAATACAATCAATCTTATCTTTTGGATTCATATTATTTTATATAAACTAAGTTAGTGCCGGGGGCGAATATTTTTTCATATTCAACCAATTGGATAGTATAGTAAACAAATAATCGATAGTATTCATCTGTGTTGGAGCTTATAATATAAGTAAATAAGGGTAACTCAAAATAAGGAGTTGAATTTAATGAATCAATTAGAAATTGGGAAGAAAATTAGATATTTAAGAAAAGAAAAAAGTATAACTCAAGATAAGTTAGCTCAATATCTTGGAGTAACAACACAAGCGGTTTCTAAATGGGAAAATGAAATTTCTAGCCCGGATATCTCTTTATTACCTGCTATATCAATTTTCTTTGGTATTACTATTGATGAATTGTTTTCTATAACTGATGAGGCAAAAGTTGAACGATTGGACAATTTACTTGATTATGAAAGAGAAATTTCTCAGGATGAATTTCTTGATGCTGAACTTTTTTTGAAGCAACAAATTGAAAATACAAATAAAACAGTTGATGAAAGATCCCATGCATATACAACACTCTCTTGGTTGTATTTACACAAGGTTCAAGAATTTCAAAGAAAGGCTAGCCAGGCATCGAAAAAAGGTCTTACCTTAATACCTTTTTCTTCAGATTTACACAAAGCTTTAAATAATGCACATAAAGTTCCAATAGGAGATTGGAATATGATGAATCATGCTAAAAGAATTGAATATTATTATGAATTTGTTAAATTGTATCCTGATGATGATAAGGGATATCTATGGTTATTAGATTCACTAATTTATGATGGTCGTCTTGTAGAATCAGAGAATGTTCTAAATCAATATAAATCATTGCAAAATAGGAAGAAAAGAATAGATTGGCGAGAATATCATTATCAAGCTTTAATTGAACAGAAAAAAGGAAATTTGGAGAAAGCAAATCAAATCTGGAGTGAAATGACCAGTAAATATGAAAATGTTTCAGGTCCTTGGTTTGAACTAGGTGCTGCCAGTGCATATAGTGGAGAATGGCAAAAGGCAATAGAATGCTTTGAAAAAGATTTTGAGTTGTTGAATAAGGCATTTGAATTATATAAATTTTATGCATTATAAATAGATAAAGACAAACATCCGATAAAAAAATATAAAAAGAAAGAGAGGAAAATATGAGAATATTACATGTTTTGGCACAATTGCCTTCAAAGACAGGATCAGGAGTATACTATTCAAATCTTATAGAAGGTTTTAAAAAATATAATCATGATCAAAAAGCTATTTTTGGATATCAAGATGAATATAAATGGGATATATTAAATAATAAGGATCAATATCCTGTAGCTTTTAAAAGCGAAGAATTGCCCTTTCCTATAGTTGGAATGAGTAATGTCATGCCTTATGAAAACACTTTATATTCATCTATGACTGAAGAAATGGTAGAAATGTATAGAGAAGTTTTTAGAAGCAAACTAGAAGAAGCAAAGGAAGAATTAGTTCCTGATATTATATTTGCACATCATCTATGGATATTGACTTCTTTAGTTAGGGAAGTATTTCCAGATACAAAGATCATTGGGATATGTCATAATACAGATTTGAGACAAGCTAAAATGAATCCACATCTTAAAGATAAATATGTAGATAGGATACATGAGCTAGATTATATATTTTCAGCTTCTGAACATCAAAAAGATGAAATAGTAAATGAATATGGTATAGATAGAAACAAGATAATAGCAGTAGGGGGAGGTTTCAATCAAAATATATTTTATCCTCCAAAAGAGAAGGAATATGATGATAAAGTTAGACTTGTATTTTGTGCAAAAATAGACCCATCTAAAGGAATTTATGAACTTATAGAAGTGTACAAGTCTCTAGGGATAGAGAATGTAACTTTGGATATTATAGGGATCCCTAATGAGGAAAATAAAAAGAAAATAGAAGAATACATTGCACATGATAGCAGCATAAGACTATACAATGTAGAAAACCAAGTTGCCTTAGGTGAAGAATTAAGAAATAAGGATATATATCTTATGCCTTCTTACTATGAAGGTTTAGGACTTATGGCTATAGAGAGTCTAGCTTGTGGACTATATGTAGTAACAACAGAAATAGAAGCTTTAATGACACTTCTAGGAGAAGAAATAAAAGATTCTGGTGTAATTAAATATGTTCCACTTCCTAGAATATATGATACAGATAAACCAGTTAAAGAAGATTTACCAGAGTTTAAGGAAAATCTAAGAAAGGCCATATTAATTCAAATTGAAAAGGTAAGAGAGAAGAAAGAATTTCCTAGTGAAATTAAGGATAAAATAAGGTCTTTTTCTTGGGAAGGATTAGTTTATAATATAAATAAGTTAATAAGTTAGTGCTGGGGGCGGATATTTAAATAATAAAAAACCAAAAAAATGAGGTGGAAAAATGTTTGAAGATATCAATAATAAAATTTTTAAATTAAGAGAGAAAATGAATAGAAAACAGAAATTAGAGTCTATGTTAGAACAAGCTAAAAAAGAATTAGATATGCAAAAGAATAGAAAAGATGAACTAAATAAAATTTTAAATAAAGAAGAAAAAGATGTTAAGAAATTAGAATCACTAAGTATAACAGGATTGTTTTATTCTATACTAGGTAGCAAAGAAGAACAACTAGATAAAGAAAGGCAAGAATATCTAGCAGCCAAACTTAAATATGACGAATGTTTGAATTCTATAAGTGATATAGAAACAGAAATCATTAACTATAAAGAAGAGTTAAGAAAATACTTTGATTTAGATAAAGAATATGAAAAATTCTTAAAAGAAAAACAGGAATTGATATTAGGTAAAAATGATGAGAAATCTCAAATGTTAATAGCCAACTTAGATAAAGCTACTGATTTGGAATTGGATATAAAAGAAGTTAAGGAAGCTATAAATGCAGGGAATAATTTGCATAGTGCCTTAAGTCAATTAATTAAGACTTTAGAAAGTGCTAAAAGTTGGGGAACATGGGATGTACTTGGAGGAGGAATCATAGCAACAGCTGCAAAACATTCAAAAATAGATGAAGCTAAAGAACAGGTTTACAATGTTCAAAGTTTAATCAGAGCATTTGAAAAGGAACTATCTGATATAGAAATGTCTACAGATATTGATATAAACATTAGCTCTTTTGATACTTTTGCAGATTATTTTTTCGATGGACTGATATTCGATTGGATAGTTCAATCAAAGATAAATGATTCCCTAGATAGAGTTATTAATTTAGATAGAAAGGTTGAAAAATTAATAAATTTATTAATAAATGATATATATAAATTAGAAAATAAATTAGAAACGGTAAAAGAAAGTATTGATAGGTTAATGGAGGAATAGAAGGTTATAAGATTAGTCATAGATATCTGTAAAAAATATAAATAATTGTTTGTACAGCGGGAACAATAATGATATAATAATTATAGAATAATGATAGGAGGTGCTTTGATATGCTTATAAAACCATCCACAGCACTTAGAAATGAATATAATGAAATATCAAAAATTTGCAAAGAGAAGCAACAGCCTGTTTTTGTAACTAAAAATGGTGAAGGTGATTTAGTAGTAATGAGCATAGAATATTATACAAAGAGAGAAGAGTTATTAGACCTTCGTGAGAAACTATTAGAAGCAGAAGCACAAAAATTAAATGGTACAAAAACTTATTCAATTGATGAAGTAAGTTCTAGATTAAGAGGGCTTATAGATGGAGAATTATAAAGTTACTTTTCTACAATCAGCATTAGATGATTTAGAAGAAATTATACTTTATATTGCTTCTGATAGTAAAAAGAATGCTTTATTGATGAATGATAAATTAGTTGCTACTGCTAATAAATTAGCTACTTTTCCTATGATGGGTATATTAGTTCCAGATGAGAAAATAGGAAGAATGGGTTTTAGAATGTTGCCTATTAATAATTATTTACTGTTTTATAAGATTTATGAAAAAGATAAAGAAGTAACTATATTGTGTATGATTCATGGTAAGAGAGATTATCCAAATTTATTCACGGATTATGTTTCTAAGGCTGATAAATAAAGTATATAAAAACCACTTTCTTTGTTAGAAGGTGGTTTTTGTACTATACTATATAATTATATAGCTAAAAGAAGGAATAAGGAAAGATTTGTAGAAATAAATACATGAGAATTATAAATATCATAAAGTTGATTTGGAGTGAGGATACAATGTCTGATTATATACTAACTTATTCTAAAATTAAATTTAACCCATTAGAACCTGTTTTTGAAGATATAAATATTAAGGATATTGCACATGCATTATCCTTAATGACAAGAGCTAATGGGCATTTCAAACATTTTTATTCCGTTGGTCAACATTCAATAAATTGTTGTAAAGAAGCAAAAAAACGTGGATATTCAAAAAGAATACAACTTGGATGTTTATTGCATGATGCAAGTGAGAGCTATATTTCAGATTTAACGAGACCTGTAAAACAAAACTTTAGAGAATATTTTGTGATAGAAGAAAAACTTCAGGGATTAATTTTCCAAACATTTGGCCTAGAAGATTTATCTGAATATGAAATTAAAAAAATAAAAGATATCGATGATTCGTTGTTATACTATGAATTTCAAGCACTTATGGGGGAGAGGATATTTGAAAAAACACCATATATTGCTATGGAACATGATTTTTCACTTAAAGATTTTAAAATTGTAGAAAATGAATTTATTTATATATATAGGTTTTTAACTAGAAATAATAGGGTTTACAGTTCAGTAGGAATAGATGGATGTAAAAAAGGCTGGGTTGCTGTCAGTATAACAGACGATGATTTTGAAATTAAAATTTTTGATAATATTGAATCATTATGTTCAAGATATAAAGAAAGCAATTTAATCATTGATATGCCAATAGGGCTTCCTGAAAACATTAGTGATATAAGACCAGAAAAAGAAGCTAGAAAAATATTAGGCACAAGATCATGTTGTGTATTTAATACACCTTGTAGACAAGCCGTATATGAAGATGATTATGACAAAGCAAATAAAATTAACAAGGAGATTTTAGAAAAGGGTCTTACTATGCAGTCTTTTTCTATTTTTAATAAAATTAAAGAAATAGATGAGTTTTTAAATAAAAACCCTAATTATAAAAATAAAATTGTAGAAAGCCATCCAGAAGTATGCTTTGCAATGCTTAATTTTGATGGAAAAAATCCTGTACCTATAATTGAGAATAAAAAATCAAAAGAAGGAATGAATAAAAGACTAGATTTACTCAGTAAATATTATGATAAAACTGAGGAAATCAAATCTATTATATTTTCAAATCCAACACTAAAAAACATGAAAGATGATATTGTAGATGCACTATGTCTTGCTGTTATTGGTAAATTAGGATTAGAAAATGGATTTAAAACTATACCAGAAAACCCAATGAAGGATAATAAGAATATAATAATGCAGATGGTTTATGCTGATTTAGATTATTTTGAAATTGCTGATTAAGTTATAATATTTTTAGAGGATGGAAAGCTAAGGCTGACCATCCTCTTTTTTTTGACATATTTATGATATACAAAAAGAAGGAAATAGGAAAGATTTGTAGAAATATGCATATAGTATATCTGAAATATTATACAAGGGGGGATATCGTGAATAACATTAATATTGTAGAAAGCATAAATACTATTTTAGAAAAACAATCAAATAGCATTGTTAATATAATAAATGATAAATTTACATTATCGGTATTTAAGGAGCTAGAAAAAAATTTAAAAAATATAAAGGAAATAAACTTTATTATTAGAAATGATCTTAATGACAGTAATTCCGCAGAAAATAATATAAAAAATATAATTTTCAATGATTATGATAAAAAAGAAAAAAATAATTTGGAACATTTTCATTATGCAAAATCAATGTATGAATTTATAAATGAAAAAGTTAATGTAAAAGTGATAAATAATGGGGTTTTAGTTAGAGGAAATATATTTACTATAAATAATGAATTTATGGTTTCTGGAGCCTCTTCATTAGAGTTTAGAGATGTAAATAAGAATGAATTTTATTTTAATAGTATTCTTGATTATACAATGGATAAAGAACAAATCATAAAAGCCAATGAAGCTTTTAAACAATTATGGTATGGAGATAAATTTACTCGAGGATATAAAAGTGAATTAAAAGGGGTTCTAAATGCAGTTTATAAAGAATATTCCCCAGAATTTTTATATTACTTTACATTAAATGAACTATTTGGAGAACAACTTGACTATGGAATAGAGAGATTTGAAGAAGATAATATAAGATTTAAAGAAACGGAAATCTGGAAAACGCTTTATAGCTTTCAAAAAGATGCAGTGCTTTCTGCTATTCAAAAAATAAATAATCATAATGGATGCATAATTGCCGATTCAGTAGGGCTGGGTAAAACACTAGAGGCATTGGCAGTTATAAAATATTATGAGCTTAGACAAGACAATGTACTAGTACTAACTCCAGCAAAATTATATGAAAATTGGAATTCTTTTAGGGGTGGATATAAGGACAGCTTTTTAGATGAAAGTTTTAATTACAAAATAATGTTTCACACAGATCTTTCAAGATATAGTGGAGAGTCTAGAACTGGATGGGATTTAAGCAGATTTGATTGGAGTAAATTTGACCTAGTAGTAATAGACGAATCGCATAATTTCAGGAATAGGGTAGAGAAAGAAGATAGATATACAAGATATAATAGGCTGATGGATGAAGTGGTTAAAAGTGGGCATAAGACTAAAATGCTATTACTTTCAGCAACACCTGTAAATAATTCATTAACAGATTTAAAAAATCAAATATCTTTAATAACAGGTGATAGGGATGATGCATTTAAAAAGGAAGGAATAAATAGTATAGACAGTACCCTAAGGCGAACAACAGCCCAAATTAATGAATGGGTAAGGGATCCAAATAAGAAAAAAGAAGAACTATTTAATGGGCTTCCCAATGACTTTTATAAGCTTTTGGAACTTGTAACAATAGCTAGAAGTAGAAGCCACATAACAACCTATTACGGTACAGAAGAGATAGGGGTATTCCCAGAGAAACTTAAGCCTAGAACCCTTGCACCTGAAATAGATAAGAAAGATATACTTCTAGATTTTGAAAAGACAAATGAAAAATTAGAGGAACTTAATTTAGCAGTATATGCACCTACAGGCTATATTCTTCCACAGTACATTAATTATTATAGAGAAAAATATGAGAAAAGAAGAAATGATGGACGAGTATTTATGAAACTTTCCACACAGGAGTCAGGAATAAAAGTACTTCATAGATTTAATCTATTTAAAAGACTGGAAAGTTCTGTATTTGCCTTTAGTGAAACCATAAGGAGACTTTTGGAAAGAATTGACATATATATAGAAGCTATAGAATCAAACTTGGAAAAAGTTGAAATAATAGAAGAAGATGTAGAAAATGATTTTTTAGAATATAAATATGAAATAAATATAGACCATCTTAATAAAATAGACTTTTTAGAAGATTTATATATGGATAAGGAAATATTAGAAAACATTTACAATGAAGCAGAAACCATACTAGAGGAAGAACGGGATAAAAAACTAGAAACACTTAAGGGATTTATAGAATATAAGGTAAAGGAACAGCCATATAATAAGGGAAATAAAAAGATATTAATATTCACTGCATTTGCAGATACAGCAAACTATTTATATGATAATATCTCAAAAGATTTAGAAGATAAGGGATTAGTTTTAGGCTTAATAACAGGATCTGGAAAACCTAAAACAACAAATAAAAATATAAAAACAGATTTTGAAACAATGCTTTGCCATTTTTCACCTAAGTCAAAACTAAATAAGGAATTACCAGAAAATGAACGGATAGATATATTAATTGCAACGGACTGTATATCAGAGGGGCAAAACCTTCAAGATTGTGATACAGTAGTAAATTTTGATATTCAATGGAATCCAGTATCATTAATACAGAGATTTGGCAGAATAGATAGACTTCAAAGTCAAAACGATAAAATAAAAATGGTAAACTTCTTTCCACCACTAGAGCTTAATGAGTATCTAAACTTAGAGGGAAGAGTTAGAAATAAAATGAATTTAGCCAATTTAGCAGGAACAGGGGAGGATAATACCCTTGATCCCGAAATGAATGATTTTAATTTTAGAAAAAGACAATTGGAAAAGCTTCAGGAAGAAGTAATAGATATAGAAGAAGCAAACGAAGGAATGTCCATTACAGACTTTAATATGAATGAATACCTATATGAGCTCTCTAAATATATAAATGAAAATCCAGATATAAAGATAGTTCCAAGTGGAATATATTCAGTAACAGATGGAGAAAAAAATGGAGTATTATATTGTTTTAAACATAAAAACATAGATTTAAAACCTAAAAGTGATAGTTCTCTATATCCATATTATCTAGTATTTGTAAATATGGAAGGGAAAGAATATTTTATAAATAGTTCAGATAGGCTTAATCTTAGAGAATTTAGAAGGCTATGTAAGAGTAAAGTAGAAATAGACAAAGAGTTATATGATAAATTTTATTTTGAAACAGATAATATGAAGGATTTATCAAAACACAGGGAATTATTAAAAGATGCAATAAATTTAATACAAGGAAAAGAGAAAAAAGAAGCAGAAATAAGCATATTTGATTTTACAGGATTTGACAATGCATTTGAAGACGAGGGAATAGAAGATTTTGAACTTATAAGTTTTCTAGTACTTAAGTAAAGGAGTTTTAGAATGTATAATATCCCAGAAAAGTATAAAAAAGAATCTGTAATAAATAAAGAAAACTTTATACCTAAAGAAGAAACAGCACAGAATAAAAAGAAAATACGAGAAAATTTAAAAAAAGTAAGATTAAAATGTCAAATAGATAGAGATATACCTAGCTTAGTAAATGGTAATTATAATGTTCAAATAATTATGATTTTAGAAGTAGAACTAAAATCTATGAAGCATGTGGAATATATAAATGAAGTTTTCCAGAGAATTTTAAAAGGCTATGTAATTATAAAATATATTTGTGATGATAATGTAGCATTAGGCTATGGATATAAAAGACTTAATAAACAAGATAAGAATGAAATAGTATTAGAAGATAGTTTCGTAACAGAAGAGTTCGAAGAGATGTTTTTATTTGATAATTACTTACTATATGAAAAATATTTAGATTTTAATAATATAAGAAATAAAAATAATAAATTGGAATTTTATATAGAGAATATGGTAAAGGCATATATTATTTCTAATAGGGACAGGCTTAGAGAGTATAAAATTATATTAGATTCAAACATTTATTATAGTTTAGAATCTACATTTAAACTTTATAAAACAGTAGGAGATATAGTAGATATAAATATTAAACTTAAAAACAAAAAGATAACAGGAGAACAAATGGAATTAAATAAAAGATTAGTAAGTTTAAATAAAGAATTGGAGGTTTTATTAAATGGAAGAAATTAAATTTGAAAAAGTTCCAGTAGGAATTTTTGACAAGGTAAAAACAAATGAAGAAGAATTTATGGAAAAGTTTATTGATGAATTAGAAGAACTTTTTCCAGACACAGTAAAAGACGGTAAAGTTGATTTCCAAGCACTACTTGAAAGATTTGGAGAATATGAAGATAGAGATGAAAAGTATGAGCTTACTTGGGTGGGCAAAAATAAAGCTAGACAGGAATCTTTTGAAGATATAGTGGGGAAAACCCTAAAATATATAGAAGAAGATAGTAAAAATTCTGAAACTACAGAGAACCTTTATATAGAAGGAGATAATTTAGAAGTACTTAAACTACTTAGAAAATCCTACTATGGAAAGATAAAGATGATTTACATAGATCCACCTTATAATACTGGAAATGATTTTGTATATAAAGATGATTTTACAATAACTAAAGAAGAATATGACAAGCTAAAAGGTGATGTAGATGAATATGGAAATAGACTTGTAAAAAATAGTGCCGACTCTGGAAGATACCATTCAAATTGGCTAAATATGATGTACCCTAGACTTCAAGTAGCAAAGGATTTACTAACTGATGATGGAGTGATATTTATATCTATAGATGATAATGAAGTCCATAATTTGAGAAAAATATGTGATGAAATTTTTGGAGAAGATAATTTAGCTGGAGATAATAGTGTAATAATAAAAACTGAGGGCAGAAGATATGGTTTTTTTGCAAAAACAAATGATAATTTTTTAGTGTATTGTAAAAATTATCAAATAGCTAATTTAAATAAGATATCAATTGAAGGTAAAAAATTCGAATATAAAGACCAGTATGGAGGGTTTAACCTGCAAGATTTAAGGAACCAAAATGCAAGGGCCTTTAATTCAACTAATAGACCAAATTTAAGATATCCTTTTTATGTAGATGAATCTCAAAGTAATGGAAAAGAATTATTAAATGTTTATATAGAGCAAAATGATAAGAAAACACTAACAGAAGTCTGGCCAATAGTTACTAATGGATATAAAAGTGTTTGGAGATGGGGAAAAGAAAAATCGGAGGAAGAATTAAATAAAAATTTAACTGCTAGGAAAGGTAATGATGGTATTATAAGGATATTTCAAAAAATGAGAAACATAAAAGAATTACCAAAATCAATTTTAATAGGAAAAAAGTTTTTATCTAATAAAGGAACAAGAGAAGTAACGGAACTTTTGGGAGAGGGAGTATTTGATTTCCCTAAACCGATTGGATTCGTGAAAACACTTGTAGAAATAGGATTAGATGAAGATTCAATAATATTAGACTTCTTTTCAGGCTCAGCTACAACTGCCCATGCAGTAATGGATCTTAATGCGGAAGATGGCGGAAATAGAAAATATATAATGGTGCAACTTCCAGAGCTAACTGAGGAAAATTCGGTAGCACGAAACGAAGGATATGAAAACATATGTGAAATAGGAAAAGAAAGAATTCGCCGAGCAGGAGACAAGATATTAGAAGATAATCAAGACAAAGAAGGAATAGAAAACTTAGACACTGGATTTAAGGTATTTAAAGTAAAAGATACAAACTTTAAAAGAATAGTAGATACAAGCATTGGTGCAGATATAGCAGAAATGAAATATAAAAATATGAAGGATTCAGAAGATTTCAACCCACATTTTACAGATTTGGATGTGGTCTATGAACTTATGCTTAGAAGACAAGATATAGAACTTACTGAAGAGATTAAAAAGTTAGATAATATAGGAGATAGAACTTATATTGTAGGGGATACCATGCTTGTGTGTTTAGAAGAAAAGATAACTGAAGAAATGGTGGACAAAATAGGAAATATAGATACAGACCTTTCTTGGATAGTTTTAAGGGATAGTGCTTTTGATGATGATTGTGATTTAAAGGTAAATACTACTAGAAAACTAAGAACTATTATAAGAAAAAGTAGAAAAAAAGATCAGAAGATATATTGGATTTAGGAGGGATATTATGAGTAAGATAAAATTTAATATAGAAGATTTAGACTATCAAACTTGTGCTGTAGAATCTGTATCAAATTTATTTAATGATACAGAAAAAGCAGTTTTAAATCCAATATATAGGGATAAATTAAATGATTTTCGTAAGCAATATGTTGGAACTGGTGAGTTTGTTACCAATGCTAAGATTTCTACAGGAAATGATTTTTTAAAGGAATTAAGATATATTCAATATGGAAACGATTTACCACTTAATGATTCATTAGATGAAGAAGGTGGGGCACTAAATCTGACTATAGATATGGAGACAGGTACTGGCAAAACATATGTATATTTAAAGACCATACTAGATCTGCATTTTAAATATAATAAGGCATTTAACAAGTTTATCATTGTAGTACCATCTGTACCCATAAGACTTGGAGTAGAGAAAAGTATAGAGGTATTTAAGGAAAAGTTTGGAGAAGATTATGATGGAATAAATATTACCAATCATACTATAATTTATGATGCAAATATGAAGGACCCTGTAGGGAAGATCAGGGATGATTTTATAAATAAAAACGGTCTTTCTATTCTTGTAATAAACACTCAGGCTTTTAATAGTAAAAATAACAAACTTAGGGATAAAGAGGCCGAAGGTAATTTACTTGGGATATCTGCTTGGGAAGAGATGAAATATATTAATCCTATTATAATAATAGATGAACCACAAAAGTTTGATGGTAGTAGTGACAAAGACTTTACCGAAACAATGAAAGCTATATATCTTACAAAACCAAGATTCATTTTAAGATATTCAGCGACTCATAGGAAGAATTTAAATGTAGTATATAGACTTGATTCTTATGATGCATATGAAAATGAACTTGTAAAAAGAATTAGGGTGAAAACTGTTAAAAGAAGAATTCCCAAGGATTATCCCTATATTAAATTTAGGGGTATTACAAAGGATTTAAATGCTAAAATAGAAATACTCCGTAAAGACCTAGGCAAAGAGCCAAAGATTAAAACCATTGATGTAAATAAATCTAATGGAGATTTATATGAACTTTCTGGAGATTTAAAACAGTATATGGGAATGAGAATAGCTGAAAATCCTAGAAAAGATGATAAGGTTTTAAAGATAGACAATAATGGAAGAATGATTGAACTTAAAGAAGGGGAAGAGGATATTCCTTTTACTGAAGCTGATATTGTAAGATATCAGATGGAAATAGCTATAGAATCCCACTTAGACCAACAATTTAAGCTTTTGGATGCTGGTAAAGAAATCAAGGCACTTTCACTTTTCTTTATAGATGAAGTTGCTAAAGTTCGTGGAAAAGATGGGGAAGATGGGGAGTATTTTAAACTTTTTGATGAAGTTTATGAAAAGGTTATAAATAGACCAGAGTATAAAAAGCAATTTGAAAAGTATAGTGATTATTTTAAAAGCTATGAAGATGTAAAAGCTGTTAGGCAAGGATATTTTGCCATTGATAAAAATCAAAAGGTAGCCAAAATTGATGAGTCTAGACTTGAAAAGGAAAACTGGAGAAAGGCAGAAAGAGAAGCCATAGCCAATGGAATTGAACTTATACTTGAGAAAAAAGAAGAGTTACTTTCCTTTGAGACTCCACTGGCATTTATATTTTCTCACTCAGCCCTAAGGGAAGGTTGGGATAATCCCAATGTATTTACACTTTGCACTTTAAAAAAATCAGATAATGAAATAGCAAAGAAACAAGAAATAGGTAGAGGACTTAGACTCCCAGTGGATATATATGGTGAAAGGCATAAAGATATAGAATACAATGTATTAACAGTTGTTGCCAATAATAGTTATGATGAATTCAGTAAATCGCTTCAGAAGTCATACAATGAAGATACTGGTTTTGATAAAGAAAAAGTAGATATAAATGTTGCATATGAAGTATTCAAAAAAGCAGGTTTAAGGGAGGAAGTTATAGATTCCGAATTAGCAACAGAATTTTTAACGGATTTAAGAAATAATGGGATTATAGATAAAAACAATAAACTTAAAAAAGATGTATCTAAGGAACTAGAAAATCTAGAATTTGAAAATGAAGAATTAGATTCACATGTAATTAAATTAAGGGAAAAGATTGTAGAAGTAATGAGTGAAAAAGGTTCCAAGAGAATTTCAATAGAAAATGGAGACGAGGATGAAGTCAAAAATACTTGGAACTCTTTTATAAATGAAGAAGGATTTAAGGAAATAGTATTTAATTTAAAGGATAGGCTTGAACTTAGAAGCTATTATAAAGTAAAAATAGAAGATGATGTATTTATAGATGAAGCCATAGATAATATAAATAAAGAGTTTAAATATGGAGAATTAGACGAAGAATATTTAACCATTGAGGAAGCAAAAGAGATTAGGGATAGAGTAAGAGGCTTCAGTATGGAAAAAGTACTCGAAACAGACAGGAAAATTCTAGATGATGAAATAAAAATAGAAAGAACTAAATTTGAAGTGGTAGATTATATTATGGAAGCTACAGATTTGCCAAGGAAGGCTCTGGGAAGAATCTACGATGGAGTAGAGAAAAAGCATCTTTTTAATAGTCAAGAAAATTTAGATTTAGGGCTTGAGGTGGTTAAGACTACTTTAATTAATCATATAAGTAAAAATCCTATAGAATACGACTTGATTAAAGGATACAAATTAGATGATAATAGGATATTTGAAATGGATACTATTATTAATACTGAGATAGGAGATGCTAAAAAATATATGTATCCACTAGATCCTATAAATGATTGTACTAAAAAAGGAATGAATAAGTATTATAAGTTTGATAGTGAAGGTGAACTTAAATTTGCCCAAGAATTAGATGAGAATGAAAATGTAATAATATTTACTAAACTTTATAAGGGGGGATTTGTAATAGATACTCCTTATGGAAATTATACTCCAGATTGGGCGATTGTCTATGAAAATGAAGATGGTAAACAAGAGCTTTATTTTATAGTTGAAACTAAGTTTGAAAAAAAAGAGGAAAATTTAACTGATGTAGAAAAGTTAAAGATAAAATGTGGAATAGCTCATTTTGAGGCAATAAGTGAACAGGCTAAATTGTTAACTAAATTTAATTGGGTAAATTCCTATAGTGATTTTAGGAGAAAAGAAAACTTGTAAAATATATGAGTGAAATAAATAATAAATCAATTTTTAATAATCTTTCTAAAGGGAGTTACAGTATTGAAACAAATTTAAGTGGAAATGATTTGAGAAATTTAATAATTAAACTTTTAAAAGAGTATAATATTAAAATTACTGATTACAAAGTTTATTTTAGAGCTGATTATACAAGTTTAAATAAATAACTAGGAGGAACTGAAATGGCAGAAATAAAATATGAAATAGTTGAAAATGTAGGCACATTGTCAGAATCACCAAAGGGGTGGACAAAGGAATTGAACCTTATTAGTTGGAACAATAGAGAGGCTAAATATGACCTAAGAGACTGGGCTCCTGAACATGAAAAGATGGGAAAAGGAGTTACATTGACAAAAGAAGAATTAAAGGAATTAAGAGATATTTTAAATGATATGGATTTGTAAACATAGGAAAAAAGATTTGTAATTTGGTTTTTAGTGTATTTTGTAGGGAGCTGGTAGTATGAAATTTTATATTGGTGTTACTGATAGGAATTGGTTTAAATATTTATCATCTACTAAACCGGATGAAGTAAACTTTTGGAAACCTAGAGGGAAAAGTTTTAAATCTATTAATACTGGAGATTTATTTTTATTTTAACTAAAATACCCTGAAAACTGTATAGTAGGTGGTGGATATTTTTTGAAAAATGTAAGCCTGCATCTTTCGTTAGCTTGGAAAGCTTTTAAGGATAAAAATGGAGCTGATAGTTTCAAAGAATTTTCAGATTTAATATACAATCTTAGAAAGTCAAGTCATATGGAAGAACCAGATCCTATTATTGGATGTAATATACTAATATCACCTTTTTTCTTTAATAAAGAGGAATGGATACCTGCACCATCAGATTGGAAACCAAACATTGTTCAAGGTAAAACTTATGATACAAATACCTTAATAGGAAGGAAAATTTATAATGAGGTTTATGATCGTATAAGAAATTATAGCTATGAAGAGCAGTCTTTATTTCTAGAAGAGGATCAATCAGCTAGGTATGGAAAACCATCATTAATACGAGCACGATTAGGACAAGGATCTTTTAGAATATTGGAACGGAAGCGTATGAAAGAAGATGTGCTATTACAGGAGAAAAAACTCTACCAGTATTGGAAACCTCACATATTAAACCTTATTCAGAAAATGGTCCACATTCTTTAAATAATGGATTACTGTTAAGAAGTGATTTACATACCTTATATGATAGGGGTTATTTAACCATTACAACAGATAATAAAGTTGTAGTAAGTAGAAGGATTAAAGAGGATTATGGGAATGGAAGGGAATATTATAAAATGCATGGAAAAGATTTATTAGTATTACCTGAAAGCTATGAAGAACAGCCTTCAAAAAAATATATAGAATAGCATAATGAAAAAATTTTTAGGTTGATTTAAAATATTTCATAGGGATAGATAGTAGTAGGAGGATAGTTTATGTATTTAATCAATAGAGAAACTAATAGGATCAATAAAGTTGAAAAGAAAACTTTTACAGAATTAGGTTTTAGAGAAAGAGATCATTTGCAGGAATGGCTGGCAAATGAACCTTCAGCTTTTGGGGAGGAACTTTTAATAATCCAAAAGGAATTTGATGGTTTTTGTGATACTAGAGAAAGATTAGATCTTTTAGCATTAGATAAGGAAGGAAATTTAGTTGTAATTGAAAACAAATTAGATGATTCTGGTAGAGATGTTACTTGGCAGGCATTAAAATATACTTCATATTGTTCTAGTTTATCTAAAGAAGAAATTAGGCAAATATATCAGGAATACTTGAACAAGGTAGGAGAAAAAAGAACTGCTGAGGAAATGTTAAGTGAATTTTATGATGAAATAGAATATGATGAATTAGTTTTAAATAAAGGTTATGGGCAGAGGATAATATTAGTTGCTTCTAATTTTAGGAAAGAAGTAACTTCAACAGTTATGTGGCTTATGAATTATAATATCAGAATTCAATGTTTTAGAGTTACACCTTATAAATTGGACGAGGATATTTTACTTACCATAGAACAAATAATACCAATTAAGGATGCAGAGGAATATGTTATAAGGATGGCTGAAAAAAGTCAGTTAGATGAAAAAAGTGAAGATAAAATTGCTGAAAGGTATAAAATTAGATTAAAATTTTGGGAGAAACATTTAGAATATTTTAGACAAAAATCAGACTTATTTAATACAATAAGTCCAACAAAGGATAATTGGTTAGGTACTGGAAATGGTATAAGCTCAGGGTTATATAGTTTTGTAGTTTCCAGAAACTATGCAAGAGTTGAGGTGTATTTTTCTAGATACGAAAAAGAAGAGAATAAATTCATATTCGATACATTGAAAAAAAACCAGAATGAAATAGAAGAATCCTTTGGAGATAAGTTAGTGTGGGAAAGGCTAGATGATAAAAAAGCTACTAGGATTAAATATCAGTTAGATGGAGTAAATTTATATGATGAAAATGATTGGTGTAAGATGATGGAATTCATGACAGATTCTATGATTAGACTCTATCATGCTTTTGAAGAATATATAAAGGAAGCTAAAGTTGAATTATATAATTTTATTGGAAAGGAGACGGATGAAGAGTAGATGTTTGAGGATATAATTAAAAAATAAGAGGTGCTCACATGAAGAAAATTATTATTCCAATAATCAAGTTGTAGTAGTTATTATTATCTTTGCTACTTCAAATAACAAAGATAAAACATATAGTTTTGATGATATATGTAAAATACAAATTGATGATATAGATTCTATTTAAAGAAAGTTAGAAAATCATAAAGAATATAAAAGGTGATAAAATGGATGAAATAGTAAGGGTGTATTTAAGTAGCAAAAATCTAAAAGCAGAAGGCTTATATAATATTAAAGACAATACTTTAAAAGTATTAAAAGGTAGTATGGTTGCAAAAGAAGAAACAAATTCTTTTAGAAAATATTATGAAAATGTTGCAAGGTTAAGAGATAAATTAATTGAGAAAAGTGTTATACAGAATTATGAATTTGTAAATGATTATGTTTTTGAAATACCCTATCATGCTTCAGCAGTTATATTAACTAATGGTACATCTGGAAATAAGAGTTGGAAAACAAGGGATGGTAAGACAATTGATGAAGTATTAGAATATCAAAAAAGAATTGAGGATTTTAAAGAGTTCTATAAAGACTTTAAATTAGATATAGACCCTAAAGAAGTAGAACAATGCATTACAAAATTTAATGAAAACTTTCCATTGGATAATTTTTTAAGCCTTAGTTTAGAAGAATATGATATGAAAGGGTCTAAAGATAGTTTAGCTTATGCAATAGAACATGGTACAAATGAAATATTTAAGGGCTTTTTAGGAAATAATCAAAATAAAATTATTTTTAATACTAGTGGGGATGAATATGATACAATTAAATATTTAAAAAACAAATATCCAAATAATAGTATTAATGAAATATTTGAATTATATAAAAGAGGAATATATAAATTAATAAAGGAATTTAGTACAGATAATTATTACAGTGGAGATATTGAGGGATTACCTAGTGGGACAAACACTATTAGGGGAAAATTATTAATGTTATATCGACCAGGTGAGTTATTACATCTAAGTTCTATGATTGCTTTTAGAAAGATTTTTAAATATTTTGGAATCGAATATAATTCAAATATGGACTCTATAATTATGAACATAAAATTGAAAAGGTTTATGGAAGAGCATGGTCTTGGTGGAGATTTAATCAAATTATCCCGTGCAATATGGATTTATTATTTAGAGACTATTTCTGCAGATGTGGAGGCTAATGATACAATATCAATTGAAACTAGAATAGATACTAATTTGGAAGATATATTTATTGAAGATGATTATATAGATGAAATAGTAAGAGTTTTAAAGCGAAAAAAGGCAATTATTCTAAGAGGTGTCCCTGGTGTTGGAAAAACATTTAGTATTAAAAGTATAATAACAAATAGTTCTAGTAATTTAGCTGAAAATAGTATAGAAATGATTCAGTTTCATCAAAGCTATTCTTATGAAGAATTTGTAGAAGGACTTAGGCCTCAGATGAATGGTGGATATGATATAGAAAAGGGAATCTTTTATGATATTTGTACTAATGCAAGAGAAAATCCAGAGAATGAATATTTCTTAATAATTGACGAAATTAATAGAGCTAATTTATCTAAAGTTTTTGGTGAATTATTAATGTTAATTGAAAATGATAAAAGAGATATATATACGGTAAGATTACCATATTCAAAGGAAGAATTTAGCGTTCCATCTAATTTGTATATTATTGGAACAATGAATATTGCAGATAGGTCTTTGGCATTAGTGGATTATGCTATGCGTAGAAGATTTTCATTCATTACCTTGAAACCAGCTTTTGGAACTAAAAAATTTAATAATTATCTTTTAAATAAAATGGAATTGGATTCAGCTCAAATTGAAATGATTAATTCTAGATTAATTGAAACTAATAATAAGATAAAAGATATTTTAGGGGAAGACTTTGAAATAGGTCATAGTTATTTTATAGAGGATAGTGAAAATATTCAAGATTTTAATACTTGGTATAAAGAAATAATAAATTATGAGATAATTCCATTAATAGAAGAGTATTTTTTTGATAATTTAGATATTGTTGAAGAACTAAAGATTGTCTTAGGAGATAGAATATGAGTGAAATACCTATAAGGAATATTTATTATATGGTTCTATATGCTTGGGATAAAATAGAGAATAAGGATCTTTTAAATGATAAAAGTTTAGAAAAACTTCAAAATAGTAATGAGGTTATTATTGAACTATTTTTAAATGAAGTTAGCAAATTAGTTAAAAAGGGGCTATATGGTGAGTATAATGAAACTATATGCAATACAAAATACATTAAGGGGAAAATACAAATTCAGGAATCAATAAAATTAGTTAAGCCGAATTTAATTTGTGAATATGATGAGTTTTCTCAAAACAATGTTTTAAATCAGATTATTAAAACTGTTTTAATTAGAATATCTAGACTTAAAGATATTAGTTCTGATTTAAAAAAGAAGGCTAACTCACTATTGTTAGAGTTTAATGAAATTGAGGAAGTGCTATTGAGTAAAGATTTATTTAATGGTATCAATTATAATCGATTAAATAGAGACTATAGATTTGCAATTGATTTAGCTATATTTATTTATAATAGTTCAATTCCTGCTGAGAAGTATGGTAATTATAAATTTATAGAAATATTTAAAGATGAAGAAAAAATGAGTACTATATTTGAAAGTTTTATTAGAAATTTTTACAAAATGCATTCCAATTGTAATGTAAGTAAAAAGAAATATAATTGGGATTTAGATCCTGTAGATAATAGTAATATAAATTTATTGCCTATTATGGAAACTGATATAGAACTTATAAAAGGAAAAGAAAAAATAATAATTGATGCAAAATATTATAAAGATGCTTTTAATTATAGATTTGAATCCAGAAAGTTTATTTCAAGCCATTTGTATCAAATTAGTGCATATATAAATAAAAATAAAAAGGAGTATGAAAATATTAGGGGTATATTAATCTATCCCAGTAATGGATATAAATTTCACGAGAAATATGTAAGCCCTAATAATTATTTCATAGAGTTTAAGGCATTAGATTTATCTCAAGATTGGAATTGTATAGAGAGTAATTTACTAAAATTGATTATTTAGGTTTATAGTAAAGGGAAACATCAAAGTAACCCAGTACAACCCGAATTTTGTTGAAAGCTCCTATAGAAATAATAACTTGAAAAGGAGATGATACCAATGAAAAAACAACTATCAGAAATGACATTAGAAGAGTTATGGACTTTATTTCCCATTATTTTAAAAGAGCATAATCAAGATTATAGCAGGTGGTATGAAATGGAAAAGGAAAATATCGTTAAATGTGTAGGATCAAAAAATATTAAGCGAATTAATCATATTGGCAGTAGTGCAGTAAGTGGTTTAATTTCGAAACCAACTGTAGATATTTTAGTGGAGATTGATAGAGATATAGATATGAAACAAATAAAAAAACATACTTTTAGAGGATAGATGGATACTAATGCATGAAGAAAATGAAGAAATTGTACTTAATAAGGGATATACACCTCATGGATTTGCTGAAAAGGTATATCATCTTCATGTTCGATATTATGATGATTGGGATGAGCTTTATTTCAGAGACTATATTTTAGTACATAGTGATATTGCTAAGGAGTATGGGGAGTTTAAGTTAAGCCTGTTGCCAAAATATAAGAATAATCGTGATGGATATACTGATGCAAAAACAGATTTTATTAAGAAATATACAAAGAAAGCCAGAGAAGATTTTGGAGATAGATATGCTCCTAAATATTAGAAAATCATAAGAGGAGAATTATTAATGATTATAGAAAAGGCAAAAAAAGAAGATTATACATCTATTTATAATATTTCAAAAGAGCTTAACGTAAAATATAATCCAAACAAAGAAAATGGAGTTTTATTAAGAATAATACCTAAAGATTTCATAAAAGAAAACATTGAAAATTTCATTGTTGCTAGAATAGATGAAGATATTGTAGGATTTTTATGGTTTAGTACAGAGTATCCAGTAGATATGTTAGCACATACTAAAACAAAAGATGACATTGATAATTGCATATATTGTGAACAAATAGCTGTAAAAAAAAGATTTCATGGACAATGTATTGGAAAAGAACTGTATGGATTTTTAAAAAATATTTTTAAAGAAAAAGGAATAATTGTATTTGTAAATACAGCTCCAGAAAAAAACAAAGCTTCATTAGCTTTTCATACTAGTATTGGATTTAATATAGTTGGAGAATTTTATATGGAAGATTTTTGTGGATTTAAAGAATATAAAGCAAGTTTATTGAAATTAAAGTAAATTTAAGAGGTGCTCACATGAAGAAATTTATTATTCCAATAATCATAGTTGTAGTAGTTATTATTATCTTTGCTACTTCAAATAATAAAGATAAAATATATAGTTTTGATGAGCTATGTAAAATAGATTTTAATGATATAGATTCTATTTTGTTTAATATAGACTTAGACAATCCAAACAATAACGAAATAGAAAAGGTAGATTTAGAGAAGATAATAGAAGTTCTAAAGAATAAAAGATATAAAGTGCCTGAAGGTAATAAAATTACTTTATCTGAAAATGGAATTGATAAAAATGTAGTTATTTGCAAAATAACTACATTAGGCGAAAAGGGTTCAACTATCATTTATATATACAACAAAGCTATTTCAATTATAGAGGCTAATGGCAAAACAAAACTGTACGAAATAATTGATGGTATAGGTAAAGAAGAAATTTTGATGATACAAAATTTTTATTGATAAATGTTTATAAAAGGAGGATTATGGAATGGATGTTTTATCAGCAATAAAAGGGAGAAGAAGTATAAGAAAGTATAGTAGTGAACCAGTTGAAGATGAAAAGCTATTAAAAGTATTAGAAGCTGCTAGGATTTCTCCATCTGCAAGGAATGTACAGGAGTGGAAGTTTATAGTTGTAAAGGATCAAGAAATAAGGGCAAAGCTTACAAATGAAGCAATTTGCCAACCATTTGTTGGAGAAGCTCCAATAATATTAGTTTGTTGTGGCAAAGAAACAAGTGGGCTAATGAAATGTGGACAACCACGTTATACTATTGATGTGTCCATCGCTACGGCATATATGGTATTGGAAGCTTATGAGTTAGGATTGGGCACTTGTTGGCTTGGAAGTTTTGATGAAAACAAGGTAAAAGAAATATTGGATATTCCACAAGAAGTGAGGGTAGTGGCAATGACTCCATTAGGATATCCTTCAGAATCTCCAACTCAAAGACCAAGAAAATCCCTTGAAGAAATAATAAGCTATGACAAATATTAAGAGTAAGTTATATAATTGTAGGGTTTTTGTGTTTCAAGTATTGAGTATCCAAGTGATATGTGAATATACAATAAATGTTAATTCTAGCCTTGTTATTGGTATTAGAATGGGGTGCAATGAAAATGATTTGGAGACTAGTATTTCTATGACATCTTGTACCTCCTGATTTTTTGTGCATTTATTTTAAATGCGTGATTTTAACTAAGAAGGAACGAGGACGGCAGATGTTAAATATGAAATCATTGAAAATATAGGTACATTATCAGAATTACTAAAGGGCTGGGAAAAAAAGGAGATGATATTTTGCTAAATTTTAATTATTCCATACCAACTAAAATATTTTTTGGAAAAGGTAAAATTGAAGTTTTAGGAGAGCAAATTAAAAAATATGGTTCTAAGGTTCTTTTAACCTATGGTGGAGGTAGTATTAAGAAAAACGGTATTTATGATGCAATTGTTAATGTTTTAGAGAAACAAGATATTGATTTTTGGGAACTTGGTGGAATAGAGCCAAATCCAAGAATAGATAGTGTTAGAGAAGGCATCAAGATATGTAGAGAAAATGACATAGATTTTATTTTAGCGGTAGGTGGAGGAAGTACTATAGATTGTTCTAAGGTAACAGCAGCAGGATATTATTATAAAGTGGATCCATGGGATTTAGTGATTCATAAAGCGAAAATTAAAAAGGCTCTTCCAATAGGGACAGTTCTTACTTTAGCTGCTACAGGTTCAGAAATGGATTCAGGAGCAGTAATAACAAATCTTGAAACCAAACAAAAATTAAGTGTAGGTCATCCTTCTATGGCACCTAAATTTTCTATATTAGATCCAACTTATACTTTTACTGTGTCCAAAGGACAGACAGCCTCAGGAATAGCTGATATAATGAGCCATACTTTTGAAAATTACTTTACGTTAAATGATGGAGCTTATTTACAAAACAGATTTGCAGAGGGAATTCTTAAAACTTGTATTAATTACGGTAAATTAGCTATTGATGAACCAGAAAATTATGAAGCGAGAGCAAATATTATGTGGGCATCAAGTCTTGCCATAAATGGAATATTATCTTATGGAAAAAATGCAGTATGGAGTGTTCATGCTATGGAACATGAGCTATCCGCATATTATGATATAACTCATGGAATAGGGTTGGCTATATTAACACCTCATTGGATGAATTATGTCTTAGATGATGAAAGGGTAGATAAATTCGTTGAATACGGTGTTAATGTATGGAATATTGATAAAAATAAAGATAAATATATCATAGCTAAAGAGGCTATAGATAAGACAAAAGAATTTTTTAAATCTTTAGGAATACCAGCGACTTTAAGAGAAGTAGGAATAGGGGAAGAAAATTTGGAAAATATGGCTAAATCAGCTATAGAGCACAAAGGTGGAGTGGTAGGAAATTTCAAACCACTATATTATGAAGATGTATTAGAAATCTATAGGAATTCATTATAAATTAATATATTAAATAATTATTGAGCTATTATAAAGAAGGCTTCCGTGGTTGCTAAAATATTTCTATTGGAAGCTTTTTTTATTTTTCAACAATTACTATACACAATCCAAATTAAATTATGTGTTGTTTTACTAAATGATATAGAATATAATTTATATAAAGAGAAAAGAGTACTATAGTTAAGGGGGGAGAAAAATGAACAACGAAGAAAAAATATATGCCCTACTAGAAGAAATCTATATTGAACTTCAAGGTACTAAAAAGGAATTAAAAGAAGACATAGCCAATGTTAGAAGTGAGTTAAAAGAAGACATAGCCAATGTTAGAAGTGAGCAAAAAGAAGACATAGCCAATGTTAGAAGTGAGTTAAAAGAAGACATAGCTAATCTTAGAAGTGAGTTAAAAGAAGACATAGATAATGTTAGAAGTGAGCTAAAAGAAGACATAGCCAATGTTAGAAGTGAGTTAAAGGAAGACATATCTAATCTTAGAAGTGAGTTAAATGATACTAAAATAGAGTTAAAAGGTGATATTCAAAAAATTGAAACTGAAATGTCTGATAAAATTACAGATCTTTATGACAATCAAAAAAATTTAAATGAAAAGTTAGATGAAATAAGTAGTGATATAAAAGATATGAAAGAAAGTATTTCTCAACTTGAAATGGTGACTGCAAGTAATTGGAGAGATATAGTTAAGATTAAATCTATTATATAATAGATTTAAGAAAATTAGATTTAAATTAAAGCCATGACTATGAATAATAACCATGGCTTCAATTTTTAGTTCTTGGTGTTGAGAGTAGATAAGGCTAAGGATTTGTTTGCAATACAGAAATAGTTAGTTATGATAAATATTAGGAGTAAGGTGGTATGAATGAAAAAAACTTCAGTGTTTTTTCTGTTTTTAATTGTTTCCATCTTAATATTTCCATTGGTTCCTAGTGCTGATTTTGGACCAAAACCATCTATTGAGATTATTGTAAAGAACTCACCACAAACTGAATACTATTTAGATTTGCTAGTTGATTATAGCAGGGATGATTCACATGAGAACATAATGGCAAGAGAAATTTACTCAGAAAAGATGTATAATATTCTTGAGAATTATAATGTTGATGGATGGCGCCCTGCACTTGTTACTGGAACGAAGGTTCCGCTTTTTGGGAAGCTAACTGGTGTTCGAAATGGGAACGATATGGTTCATAAATTTAGTTATGTAGGAGTTCCAGATAAGTTGAAGGTGATCGTAGTGACTGCAGATGGAGAGACAATAGTATCTAAAAATGCTTTGGATAGAAAGGCGTTTAATAGTACTATTTATTTTGACTGTAAAACGAAGAATTTAGAAGAAAAGTCAATGGTTAAGGCATATTTACTGCAATTTATTTCTACTTGCACTATTACTCTTATAATTGAAGGACTAATACTTGTTTTATTTAGATTTAATTTAAAGAAAAATTGGAAACCATTTTTATATATTAATCTATTAACACAAGTATTATTAACACTTATCGTTTTTGGTGCTATGTATTCATCAGGCTCATTGACTGCAATACTTACCTACATTCCTTTTGAAATTGTAATTTTGATTATTGAAACAATATTGTTTTCAAGGTATTTGACAGAGCATCCCAAATCAAGACGTGTAGCTTTTTCTATAACGGCAAATATTTTAAGTTTTTTATTTGGAATAGTGATACTATTATATTTTCCTGATATTTTGTAATTAATATATACTAAGAATAAGGGGAGGACTATAAATGACTTCAGAAAATGATTTTATATTGGTTAAAATGGAAAAACAAAAGCATATAGCACTTATTGCTCATGATAATAGAAAAGAAGATTTAATTGAATGGGTTAATCTCAATAAAGATAAGCTTGGCAAGCATTTTTTGTGTGGTACTGGAACTACTGCAAAGCTTATTTCAGAAACTGTTCATTTACCTGTACGAGCTTTCAATAGTGGCCCTCTAGGTGGAGATCAACAAGTTGGTTCACGTATTGCTGAAGGTGGCATAGATTTTATGATTTTCTTTTGGGATCCATTATCTGCTCAGCCTCATGATCCAGATGTAAAGGCATTGCTTAGAATTGCAGTATTGTATGATATACCTGTTGCTAACAATCAAGCTACAGCGGACTTTTTACTTTCTTCTCCATTGATGGAAGAGGAATATGAGAGAAAAATAATTGACTATAATAAACGAATCAGTGATAGGGTGAAGGAAAAAAAGTAGTAAAAATGAGATAATGGTCAAACCCACGTATTATGTGATATAATAAGTTGAAATTATGTATTAGCAGCAATGGTAGCAAGGAGGGACGAAATATGAATGGTTTGTTCTTGCAAGGTGGAGGAGCAAAGGGAGCTTTTCAAGCAGGTGTAATATATGGATTATATGAAAGAGGATATAAGTTTAATATAATATCTGGAACATCAATAGGTGCCATCAATGGTTATTTTATATATAAAAATGAAATAGAAAAAATGAAGCGCTTTTGGTTAGAAAATGATTTTGCTGGGGAAATACCTTTTGATATTGTTATAGATAATCAGGGAATTATTGATTATTTAAGTACTTTAGAAGGTATAAATGAAAGGATAGATAAGTTATATGTGAACTATACTCATGTTGAAAACAACCGATTGAAAGAAGTTGTTGTAGATTTAGTAAAATTGTCATACAAAGATCAGCTAAATGCTATAAAATATAGTTCATTACTTCCTTATAGAATGAAAGACTATAGCTCAATTAAAGATGTTAAGAAAAGTTTTGATTCTTCAATTATGTGTGAAAATTTTATAGAAGATTTGCAAGCTGGTATTTATGAATCATATAATATAGATGGTGGTGTAATAAACAATAATTTTCTTTCTCCATTTGTAGAATATAGAGTAGATAAATTATGCCTAATAGTGTTTAAAAAGGATTATGAAATACCAGATTATATAAACAACAATTATTCAATGAATGATATTGTTGTTATTGAGCCGAAAACATATTTTAAGCCTAACGATACATTAAGATTTGAACATGAATTTTCAAATAGGATATTTCAAGAAGGATATGATATAAGTCAACAGGTTATTTTTTGATTTGAGGGAAAAATAGCTATACATAGACTAAAAACTAAATATAACAATAGTACTCAAAATATTTTAAAAGAGGTGAAGGGGTAATGGATTATAAAATAGTTGCAGATAGTAGTTGTGATCTTACAGATGAACTAAAACAAAAAATGGATATAGGAATAGTTCCATTAAAAATTCAAATAGATGATAAAACTTTTGTTGATGATGAGAATCTAAATATCAATGAACTTTTAAGTGCTATGGCTAATAGTGAAAATCATGTAAAAACCTCAAGTCCTTCTCCTGGGGACTTTATAAGGGAATATGAAAAGGCAGACAACGTATTTGTAGTTACTTTGTCTTCTCAGTTGAGTGGTACTTATAATAGTGCTATGATTGCTAAAAACATTGTAGAAGAGAGTACAGAAAAGTTTATTCATGTATTTGATTCAAAAAGTGCTAGTGCTGGTGAAACTTTAATTAGTATGAAGATCTTTGAATTAATACAAGAAAAATATGATAAACTTGACATTGTAAATAAGGTTAATGAATATATTAAAGAGATGAAGACCTTATTTATATTGGATAATCTTGACAACCTAATCAAAGGTGGAAGAGTGACAAAGATTGCAGCACATATTGCTTCTCTATTGAATATAAAGCCAATAATGGGTGGAGACCAAGATGGTAATATTAAGTTAGTTGACAAGGTTAGAGGAAGCAAAAGATCTTTTAAAAGGTTTGTTGAGATAATAGGAATTGAAGCAGGAAATACTGAAGGGAAGACAATAGGTATAGCTCATTGTAATGCTCCTGAAAAAGCAAATGAACTTAAGGAAGAAATAGAGAAAAAGTATAATTTTAAGAATATAATAGTAACTGAGATGGCGGGACTTAGTTCAGTTTATGCAAATGATGGGGGCATAGTTGTAGCATTTAATTGAGGATAAAAATATATATGAATAGATAAAACATCTCTTTGATAAGTTGAGAGATGTTTTTGTTTGTTAAAAAGGAGGTTAACTTATGGCTATTGGAATAATTGTATCTTTTGTTTATATATTTTTAATAATTGCAGTTGCTACTATTTTAAATAAAAGAGATATAATTTCAAACGAAGGTAGTAGGAAGTTTATACATATATTATTGTCTAACTGGTGGTTTATTGCCATGCACTATTTTAAAACACCAGTTAGTGCTTCTATAGTTCCAGCTATTTTTGTATTGATTAATTATCTATCATATAAAAACAATATATTTAAGGCTATGGAGAGAGTAGAGGAAGAAGAAACATTGGGAACCGTATATTATGCTATTTCACTACTTATATTGTCCTTAATTACTTTTTCAGAAAAGTTAAGCTCTTGGATTGGGGCTGCTGGAATATTAGTTATGGGTTATGGGGATGGTTTTGCAGCTATAATTGGTAGCAAATATGGGAAGCATCCATTGAAATTTGGAAGTACTAAAAAGAGCGTAGAAGGCTCACTTGCAATGTTTGTATTTTCATTTATATGTTTATTTGCAATTATTTTTTATACAAATAGCCTTCATTCATTAGGATATGTTATACTAATATCGGTAGTAGCAACTATAGTGGAGTTGTTTTCACCAAAGGGAACGGACAATTTAACAGTTCCTTTAATGGTATCATTTATTTATTATTTATTGGTATTTTGAGAGGAGTGTATAATTTGCTAGATTACATAATTGGCTTTTTATTAAGTTTTGCTATTGCTTATTTAGCTTATAAGAAAGAATCACTATCAAAGAGTGGTTTTATAGCAGCTACTTTGTATGGGTTAGCTATTTATAAATTTGGTGGATTATATTTGTTTTTAGTTATGATTAGTTTTTTTGTTTCTTCTAGCTTATTTAGTCATTTCAAAAAAGCTAGGAAAAGTAAATATGAAAGAATGAACGAAAAGACTGGCAAGAGGGACTTCACTCAAGTTATTGCAAATGGTTTACCTAGTTTTATATTTGGATTAATTTATTATATTACTGGAAATCATATCTATATATTAGGGTTTACCACAGCACTTGCATCGGCTAATGCTGATACTTGGGCTTCTGAAATTGGTATATTAAGTAAAAGTGATCCTGTATCTATTATTACTTGGGAGCCTATTGAAAAAGGTGTTTCGGGAGGTATTAGTCCTTTAGGTACTATAGCTTCACTATTAGGGGCAGCATTTATTGCAGTGATATCTGTTATTGGCTATATTATATCTTTTGGAATGAATGAGAATCTAATAGCATTATTTTTATTGTCAACGCTAGGGGGGCTCTTAGGTTCTATTATTGATAGCATTTTAGGTGCTACTGTTCAAGCTAAATACATAAGCTGTATTAGTAATACCCTTACTGAAAAGAAATACTCGGGTGGGATTGAAAATGCACTGCATAGTGGTATAAGTATTATAGATAACAACTTTGTAAATTTATCTAGCGGACTATTATCATCTATAATCATTACAAGTCTTTCAAGTCTAATTTAGGACACAGAGGTCGGTTTTTTGTCTCCTATTTTAAAATAAAGATGGAGGTGTTTTTGTGAAGAAAATTGTATTAGCTGGTGGATGCTTTTGGGGTGTTGAAGAGTATATGTCTAGAATAGATGGTGTTGTAGAGACAAAGGTTGGCTATGCTAATGGTTTAAAAGAAAATCCTACCTATCAAGAAGTTTGTACAGGAACTACTGGTCATGCAGAAGCTTGTTATATTGAGTTTGATGAGAACATTATATCTTTGGAGAAACTTTTGTTTAGGTTTTGGGGAATTATTGAGCCTACATGGTTAAATAGACAAGGTGGAGATATAGGTCATCAATATAGGACTGGGATATATTATATTGACAAAGAAGATATACCTGTTATCGAAAGCACATTAAAGGTTGAACAAAAGAAATATGATAAGCCAATAGTAACTGAAGTTAAACCATTAACTAGATTTTATGAAGCTGAAGATTATCATCAAAAATATCTAAAGAAAAATCCAAATGGATATTGTCATATTAATTTAGATTCATAAGAATCTATTGTAGGGAATGTAAGTGATGAAATTAGATTTGGTCTATGAAATATCACTGAAGTTCCCTATTACTATGTTTGCATTTGACGATAGCAAAGACTAATATTATTTCCTTATTTTATTTATTCAGATTTTTTAAATTTTGCCCTAAACTATTGCACAATATGTTGTAGTTTGATATTATATAGTAACGATATGTAGTGATTCGTAATGACCATCAATACATATATTAACATATAAAAAGAAAAATAGAAAGGGGTTAGGAGGTTGTTAAATGATTAAGAAAATTAAAAAGAGAGATGGTAGAGAAGTACCATTTAATTTAGAAAAGATTGCAAATGCAATATTTAGAGCTGCTCAAGCTGCAGGTGGACAAGACTATGATACTTCACTTGCTTTAGCTGAAGATGTGGCTGACTATCTTGAGGAGGAATATAAAGATGGAGTTCCAGAAGTAGAAGAGATTCAAGATGCGGTAGAAAAAGTACTTATAGAATCTGGTCATGCAAGGACTGCTAAAGAGTTTATACTGTATAGGGCAGAGAGAACAAGGGTCAGAGAGATGAACACTAGGCTTATGAAAGTGTATGAAAATTTGACTTTTCAAGAAGCAGAAGACAATGATTTAAAGAGAGAAAATGCTAATATAGATGGCAATACCGCAATGGGGACTATGCTTAAGTATGGGTCAGAAGGTGCAAAGCAATTTTATGATTTGTTTATATTAAATCCAGTGCATTCTATGGCTCATAAAAATGGAGATATTCACATTCATGATTTGGATTTTTTAACACTTACAACTACATGTTGTCAAATTGATATTGATACTTTGTTCAAAGGTGGATTTAGCACAGGCCATGGTTTTTTAAGAGAACCTAAAGATATACAAAGTTATGCAGCTTTGGCTTGTATTGCTATCCAATCAAACCAAAACGATCAACACGGAGGTCAAAGTATTCCTAACTTTGATTATGGCCTTGCTAATGGAGTTAAAAAGACCTATAGAAAGGTATATAGGCAAAATTTATTGAAGGCTTTACAACTTATTTCTGAAGAAGATTATTCAGAAGATGCTATTATAGATATTTTTGAAAATATAGAGGAAAAACATGGATGTATACCCTCATTAGAGGAAAGTCAAGAATATAAAAAACTGGAGAAAATGTATCTTCAAGAAATTATTAAAGATACTAGTATGATAGAAAAGTCTCAGAAGTTTGCTGAAAAGCATGCATTAAAAGAGACAAATAGAAGAACTTATCAAGCTATGGAAGCCTTAATTCACAATTTAAATACTATGCACAGTAGAGCAGGGGCTCAAATTCCTTTTAGTTCCATAAATTATGGAACAGATACATCGCCAGAAGGTAGAATGGTAGTTAAAAACGTTCTACTTGCTACAGAAAGAGGACTAGGAAATGGGGAAACACCAATTTTCCCAATACAAATATTCAAGGTAAAGGAAGGAATCAACTACAATCCAGGTGATCCTAACTATGATCTTTTTAAATTGGCATGTAAAGTAAGTGCAAAGAGATTGTTTCCAAACTTCTCTTTCTTAGATGCTCCATACAATTTACAATACTATGTAGAAGGACATCCAGAAACGGAATTAGCATATATGGGATGCAGAACGAGAGTTGCAGCTAATGTGTATGATCCTTCAAAAGAGATTATTTTCGGAAGAGGAAATTTAAGTTTTACAACTGTAAACTTACCAAGACTTGCTATTAAAAGCGAGCAAAATATAGACAAATTCTTTGAGGAATTAGATAAAACTATTGATATAGTTATAGATCAACTTTTAGAAAGATTTGAATTGCAAGCACAGAAAAAGGTCAAGAATTTTCCCTTCTTAATGGGACAAGGTTTATGGTTGGATTCAGATAAATTAGATTGGGAAGATGAAGTTCGAGATGTATTAAAACATGGAACACTTACAGCTGGATTTATTGGTTTGGCAGAATGTTTGAAATCATTAACAGGAAAACATCATGGAGAATCTCAAGAATCACAAAAATTAGGACTTGAAATAATTGGTCATATGAGAAAGAGAATGGATGAAGCAAGTCAAAAATATAAAATGAATTTTTCTCTTATAGCTACACCAGCTGAGGGAACTGCAGGTAGATTTGTAAAGATGGATAGAGAGATATATGGTGAAATTCCAGGGGTTACAGATAGAGAATACTATACCAATAGTTTCCATGTGCCTGTATATTACCAAACAACAGCTTTTGATAAGATAAATATTGAAGCTCCATATCACGAATTGACAAATGGAGGACATATAACATATGTAGAAGTAGATGGAGATCCTACTCAAAACTTAGAAGCCTTCGAAAAGATAATTAGAGCTATGAAAGAAGCTGGAGTTGGCTATGGTTCTATTAATCATCCTGTTGATAGAGATCCTGTTTGTGGGTATACAGGAATTATAGGAGATACTTGTCCAAAGTGTGGCAGAGAAGAAGGAGATATTAAATTTGAAAGGATTCGCCGTATTACTGGGTACCTTGTTGGAACATTAGATAGATTTAATGATGCAAAAAGAGCTGAGGAAAGAGATAGGGTAAAACATTTCTCTTGTTCATGTAAATAAGAGGTGGTCGTAATGAATGCTACTATAAGAGTTGCAGGTATAGTCAAGGAGTCAATAGTAGATGGTCCAGGTATTAGATTGGTAGTATTTGCTCAAGGTTGTAAACATCATTGTGCTGGATGTCATAATCCTGAAACCCATTCTTTTGAGGGCGGAGAGCTAATGAGTGTAGAAGAAATATTAGAGCAAGTAAAGAAAAATCCCCTACTAGATGGAGTTACATTTAGTGGGGGAGATCCCTTTGAGCAAGCGGATAGTTTTGCGATTTTAGGAGAGAAGGTCAAAGCGTTGGGGTTAAATGTAATGACCTATACAGGATATACCTATGAAAAAATAATTGATGGGATTAAGACAAATTCACAATGGAAGTCCCTTCTTTATACTACTGATATTTTAGTGGATGGAAAGTTTGATTTAAATAAAAAAAGTCTCGCATTGAAATTCAGAGGTTCCTCAAATCAAAGAATAATTGATGTAAAGAAATCATTGAAATTAAATCAAATAATATTAGTTGTATAAAAAAATACGCAATAATTTTTAGTATTTTTTTACTTTTTGTGATAAAATTAAGATGACACAAAAATCAAGGAGGGAGTTTTGAGATGAATAAAACAATTGGTTTTATAGGTTCAGGGAATATGGGAAATGCCATGATTGGAGGAATAGTAAATTCTAAGCTAGTGCCTGCAGAAAATATTATAGTTGCAGATTTAAACGAAAAGCAATTAGCTAAGGTAAAAGAAGCTTATGGGGTAAATGTTACTACAGATAATTTAGAAGTAGCAAAAAAAGCTGATATAATTGTTTTATCAATAAAACCTCATATTTATCCTATTGTTATTGAAGGGATAAAGAAAGATATAAAAGAAGAAGCAATTATAGTAGTTATTGCAGCTGGAAAGGATATTGAAGATACTCAAAAGGCTTTTGGTAGAAAAGTAAAGGTAGTTAAGGTTATGCCAAATACTCCTGCTATGGTAGGTGAAGGCATGGCTGCAATTAATCCTAGTAAGGAAGTTTCAAAGGAAGAATTAGAAGAAGTAATAAGTATATTTGAAAGCTTTGGCAAGGCAGAAGTTGTAAGTGGAGATTTGATGGATGCAGTTACAGCTGTAAGTGGATCATCTCCAGCATATGTTTATATGTTTATAGAAGCTTTGGCAGATGGTGCGGTATTAGAAGGTATGCCAAGGGATATTGCTTATAAATTTGCAGCTCAAGCAGTCCTTGGTTCTGCAAAGATGGTTTTGGAAACAGGCTTACATCCAGGAAAGCTTAAGGACAATGTATGTTCTCCTGGAGGGACTACAATAGAGGCAGTGGCTACATTAGAAGAAAAAGGATTTAGACATGCTGTATTAGCTGCAATGAAAAAATGTGCAGACAAATCAAGAGAGATGAGTAAATAAAGAGAATAATATTTATAGGAAAAGCTACTTGAGAATACTTAGGCGAGGTGTTTAGTAATTGCTATGTATTAAAAATTATTAAGCATTGATAGCGAATAAATAGTTGGATAACTATTTATTCGCTATATTTTTATATGTTAGCAAGCTTATTTAGTTCATATGTTAATGCTAAGACTTCCTCAGCACTTGCAGTAGTTTCTTCAATTGCAGCAGATTGTTGTTCTGTATTTTCAAGTGTTGAACTTGAAATTTGAAGGGTTTTTTCAACTGATTTTTTAATGTCATTTGTTAGTTCAGTAATTTGTAGTGCTGTTTTCTTTGAATCTTGAGATAATGTCCTAATTTCAGTTGCAACAACACCAAAGCCAAGTCCAGCTTTTCCAGCTCTCGCAGCTTCAATTGCAGCATTAAGTCCAAGCATATTTGTTTGATCAGCTATATTCTTAATAGAATCAAGTATTGTATTAATTTGTTCAGATGTTTTTTGAACATTTATAATTTCACTATTTAATATATTTTGATTATCTGTCACATTAACCGATGATGAAGAAAGTTCTTCCATAGTAGCTGATATTTGTGAAAAACTTTCAGTTAGTTCGTTTGACATTTTTTTTAATTTTAATTGATGATATCCAATTTGAGAAAGAGCATTTGCAACTATAAACAGAACTTCTGCTGCAGCTTTAATATTCTTGTATTCTGTAATTTTAACCTTGTTAACTGCCTCAACATATCCATCTTCGTTAACACCAATTTCCCTTGCAGTTCTTCTATATTTTTCTTCTTCTGGTTTTTCTACTAAAATTTGTCCTCCAAGTATTGTACCTATAAGTTGTCCATCTAACATTATTGGAGCAGCAAAGTCAATAAGTCCAGCGTGGCAAGTATAAACATAGGGTTTTTCTGTTCTGGCAGCTTCTTCTCCACCTTTTTTATGAGATTGTGCACATCTATTATCTCCCTCTGTTGTTGAATGAGTGAAGTTTCGACAAAAGTTGGTATATGAGCTTGGTCTTGTAACAGGATTCCCGTTAACATCAACTGTAACACTTGCTATATCCATACTTTCTGCAAAATTATCTTGAAATTTCTGTAAAAGTTCAATATCTATAACATCCTCTATCTTTATACTTGATATGGTAATATCGTTATTCATAATATTCCTCCTATTATTGTTTTTAGTTTTTTCTTTTGTACAAACTCCTATGATCTTTAATTAATACCTCCAAAGAATTTATAAAGAAACCTATAATGTAATGATACAATAAATAGTATATAATATAAATAGTATTTAGGTATTTATTATTAACAAGAGATGGTTTTCTGTTAAATCAAAGTGAAGTGAGTCAAAGAACCGCCCCCTAACTCACAAAGGAGGTAGAGATGTCTAGAGATTCTACAATGAGTGAACTTATAAGTGTGGTAAAAAGAGGTAATGAAGAGGTAAAACGATCATTAAATATAGATGATGCATGTATTAAAACTGATCAAGTAGTGATTCCTTCTAGGGGAAAGGTGGGCACCTTTAGGGAGAGAGATTATTATAATAGATTTATATATGGAGATAATATTGATGTTATTAAGGCTCTTTTAAAGGGTGACGGTTGTGAATCTATGAAGGGCAAGATAGACCTTATATACATAGACCCACCATTTTTATCTAAGGCTGATTACAAGGCAAAGGTGAAATTACCGCTAAGAGATGATACTGTAACTATAGAAGTATTTGCCTACTCAGATACTTGGAAAGGTGGAAATGTTTCATATTTAGAAATGTTATATCCAAGGCTAGTTCTTATGAGGGAACTTTTAAGTGAAAGAGGAAGTATTTATGTTCATTTGGATTGGCGAATGGTACACTATGTAAAAATTCTAATGGATGAAATTTTTGGTGAAGATATGTTTTTAAATGAAATTGTCTGGAGCTATAAATCTGGTGGGGTAAGTAAAAAATATTTTTCTAGAAAACATGATACAATATTACTATATTCTAAGACCAATAATTATATTTTTAATCCACAAAAAGAAAAATCCTACAATAGGGGTCTCAAACCATATAGATTTAAAGGTGTTAAAGAGTATGAAGACGAAATAGGCTGGCATACCCTTGTAAATATGAAAGATGTTTGGAATGTTAATATGGTTGGTAGAACATCAAAGGAAAGAGTAGGTTATGATACTCAAAAACCAGAAAAACTATTAGAAAGGATGATTCTATCTTCTACGGAGGAAGGTTCTATTGTTGCGGATTTTTTTGCTGGGAGTGGTACTACAGCTGTTGTAGCTGAAAACAACAATAGAAAGTGGGTATTGTCAGATTTAGGTTCTACTTCTTATTTAACTATTATGAAAAGGCTAATAGATATGAATGCTGATGAGTTTTTAGTACAAAGAATAGAGGAAACTGTTTTTCCAAAGCTAGGAAGTTTAAGAATGGAAAATTTTAAAAAATTAAAAGAGAGAAATGGAGAAGAAATAATTAACATTGAATTTAAAGGGTATGATATAGACGTTGGTAAAATACCTATAGTGGAAAAGTATAAAGATATAGTAGCTGAGGTAATAAAGGAAAACTCTCTAGCTCTTATAGATACTATAAGTATTGATACAGACTATGATGGAAAGTGTTTTGTTAATAGGTGGCAAGACTTTAGAAGTTTAGAGAACCTAATGATAACAGATAGTGTACAATTAAAATTAAAAGAAAGAGATAATAGAACTATTTGCATAAAAGTTGTAGATGTATTTGGATATCATAGTGAATACATATTAGAAGTATAATTTATATAAAATAAAAATGGAGGGATAATAATGAGGATATTAGAAAAATTACAACCAGAAAGGGTATTTTATAATTTTGAAGAGCTATCTAGAATACCTCGTTGTTCAGGGAATGAAAAGAAGGTTAGTGATTATTTAGTTGATTTTGCAAAAAAACATAATTTGGATGTTATTCAAGATGAGGCTTTGAACATAATAATTAAAAAATCTGGTACAGCTGGGTATGAAAATGCACCGACAGTAGTACTACAAGGCCATATAGATATGGTATGTGAGAAGAGATCAGATGTTGAGCACAATTTCTGTTTAGATCCAATTGCCCTTAGAGTAGAAGGGGATTATATAATGGCAACTGGTACTACATTAGGAGCTGATAATGGTATAGCTGCTGCTATGTGTATGGCAATATTAGAATCAAAGGATATTCCTCATCCTCCACTTGAAGTTCTTCTAACTACTTCTGAAGAAACTGGAATGGATGGAGCAATAGCATTAGATCCAAAGAATATTGAAGGGAAAATTCTTATAAATATTGATTCTGAAGAAGAAGGAAAAGCATTGGTTAGCTGTGCTGGTGGAGAAAGAGACGAAATAGAGATTCCTATTAAATGGGAAGCTTTTGATGAAAGCTTTATTCCATATAGTATTTCATTTAAAGGCCTAAAGGGTGGACACTCAGGCATGGAGATAAATGAAGGAAGAGCAAATGCCAATGTTCTTATGGGGAGAGTTTTAGCTGAATTAAACAACAATATCGGGTTCAGATTGGTAAGTATTGATGGTGGTTCAAAAACCAACGCAATACCGAGAGAAGCAAAGGCAGTTGTTGTAGTTTCTTCTAAGGATGAAGACAAATTTAAAAAAGTAGTTACCAAAATGGAAAATGCATTTAAAAATGAATATAATTCAGCAGATCCTAATTTAGTAGTAGAAATAGGAAAAGAGAAAGCTGTAGAGAAAGTATTTAGTAATGATACTACAGATAAGATGATTGCAGCACTTATGCTTATACCTAATGGAGTTCAAACAATGAGTAAAGAAATGGAAGGACTTGTTGAAAGTTCAAACAATTTAGGAATAGTGACAACATTAGATGATTCTATATCTTTTAAGTGTTCAATAAGGAGTTCAGTTAGAAGTTTGAAGGAAAAGATGGCAAATCAAATGGAACTTATAGCTAAGATTACTGGAGGCAAATGGAATGCTTATGCAGCTTATCCAGAATGGGAATATTCACCTAACTCTTATATAAGAGATATATTCAAAAAAGTATATAAAGAGATGACAGGTGAAGAGCTAGAGATAGCAGCAATTCATGCTGGTTTAGAATGTGGATTGTTTAAAGAAAAATTTGCTGAAATGGATATGGTTTCTTTTGGACCAAATATGTATGCTGTTCATACTCCAGATGAGAAACTAAGTATATCTTCAACTAAGAGAACTTGGGAATTATTATTAAATGTTTTAAAAGAAATAAAATAATTTTCCAATATCTATATACTAAAGGATTAAAATGGGGTATTATAACATATATTAAGTATTAAATAATTTGAAGAGGAGAATGACAATGACAAATAAATTTGATGAACACAACTCATGTGATCACGGATGTGATTGTGGATGTAGCTGTGACCACGAACATGAGCATGAAGAAATGGATGTAATTTATCTTACATTAGATGATGGTAGTGAAATGGAATGTGGTGTTTTAGGAATATTTGAAGTAGAAGACAAATCTTATATTGCATTAATACCCCTAGAAGATGAACAGATATTACTATACGAATATATAGAAGAAGGAGAAGAGTTTGAACTTGGTCAAATAGAAAGTGAAGAAGAGTTTGAACTAGTTTCAGAAGCTTTCAATGCTCTTTTCCTAGAAGATGATTATGATGAAGATGATTTTGAAGATGAGGATGAAGATTAATAAAAACAAAAAATATAGAAAGTACTTCAACTAATGTGTTGAAGTACTTTCTTAAAATAACTAGAAAGGATGATTCAATTGACTAAAGAAGTAAAATTTGCAGAAAACTTATTGAAGTTTATTGAAAAAAGTCCTAGTTCATTTCATGTTGTAAAAAATGTGAAAAATGAACTTATGGAAAATGGTTTTGTAGAGCTTGATAGCAGAGAAAGATGGGATATTAAAAAAGGTGGAAAGTATTTTGTAATTACAAATGATTCAGCTATTACAGCTTTTGTAGTAGGACATGGAGAATTGCCAAAGGATGGGTTTAAGCTTATTGGAGCTCATACTGATTCACCTACTTTTAGAATAAAACCTAATCCAGAGATGGTAGAAGAAGGTTCATATTTGAGACTAAATACAGAAGTATATGGTGGTCCCATTATTAATACTTGGCTAGATAGACCTCTTTCAATAGCAGGAAGAGTAGTTGTTAGAGGAAAGGATGCTTTTAAGCCAGAGGTTCATCTTCTCAATATAGACAAGCCATTGATGATCATACCAAATTTGTCTATACATATGAATAGAAAAGTAAATGAAGGAATTAAGCTAAATACTCAAAAAGAAACATTACCTCTAATAGCTATGGTAAATGAAGAATTTGAGAAAGATGGTTTTTTGGTAAAACTTATAGCAAACGAATTAGATGTTGATGCTAAAGATATTTTAGATTTTGAATTGTTCTTATATGAATATGCCAAAGGCAGTATTGTTGGATTGAATGAGGAATTTATATCCTCAGGTAAATTAGATGACTTAGCAATGTGTCATGCAGGACTTAAGGGATTATTAGATGCCGAGGTCAATAAGGCGACTAATGTACTTGTACTATTTGATAATGAAGAAGTAGGAAGTACTACTAAACAGGGAGCAGCTAGTCCAATGCTTAGAAATGTTCTTGAAAGAATTTGTATATCTCTTGGTTTAGATAGAGAAGATTATTATAGAAGTATTTACAATTCATTCTTGATTTCAGCAGATTTGGCTCATGCAGTTCATCCTAATTATGGTGAAAAACAAGATCCTACAAATAGACCTGTAATTAATAAAGGACCAGCAATAAAGATAAGCTCAAATCAATCTTATACTACCGATAGTGTGTCTTTGACTATATATGAAAGCATATGTGATAAGGCAGAAGTGCCAGTTCAGAAGTTTTTAAATAGATCCGATGAAAGAGGAGGTTCAACAATTGGGCCTATTTCATCAACTCAATTAGACATTAGATCTGTAGATATAGGAAATCCTATATTTAGTATGCACTCTATAAGAGAACTTGGAGGAGTTTATGACCACTATTATATTTATAAATCTTTTGTTGAATACTATAAGTATTAATAATTAAGGATGGTGTAAATGAAGTATAAGCTAATAGCCATTGATTTGGATGGTACGCTACTTAATGACGATAAAATAATAACGGAACTAAATAAAATTACTCTTCAAAAGTTAATAAAAAGTGGATACGAAATAGTTATTGCAACTGGAAGAAGATATAGTAAAGCAAAGAGATTTGTTGAAGTAGTAAATAAAAACCTAGTTATATTAGCAAATAATGGAAATATAGTAAGAAACATTAAAGATGATAAGGTTCTATTAAAAAAATACTTAGATGTAGATGATTTTCATACATTGATTAGGGAAGGGAAAGATAAGGGGCTCTATCCAATTATTCATTCAGATTATTTTGATGAAGGCTATGATATTTTTATTGAATTTGATGTTAATGATACAAAATATTCTAGTTACCTTACAGGGAGCATTGATGGTTGCAAAAGGGTAGAGGATTTTATGAAGATTGAAGACCCTAGAGTTTTAACTGTAGTATATTTAGGAGATAAAGACAAACTAGAGTCATTTAATTTAGAAATTAATAAAAAGTATCCAGATAAGTATAGCTCTCATGTGATGGAAAATATAACAATTGCAGGTGCATTACTTGAAGTGATGCACCCATTAGGCTCAAAGTGGTTGAGTTTAGAAGAGTATTCAAAGAGTAAGGGGATATCTAAAGAAGAGATAATAGCAATAGGTGACGACAACAATGATATTGATATGATTAAAAAGGCAGGTTTGGGAATAGCAATGAAAAATGCTTCTTTAGGTGTGAAAAATGTAGCAGATATTATAACAGAAGAGGACAATAACGAAGATGGAGTAGCTCATATATTGAAAAAAGTATTAAAAGTGTAGTTTATTTAATAAAAATGAGGGGGCATACCATGAAGAGGAAGAATTTTTTATACATTTTGTTAGTTTTAACAATACTGTTAAGTAGTTTTCAAATAGGCTTTGCAGTAGATTTAGATAATTTAACAAAGTATAGTATGGATATTAGTATGGATACTAAGAATAATACTATAGAAGTGGAACAGGATGTAAAGTTTGTTAATACTTATAATACTGATTTGAAAGAATTGATATTTCATATTTATCCAGACTCTTATAAATCCTATAAAACTTTACCAGCAATAGGTGGCATGTTTCCTATAGATGGAGTAGAGTATCCAGAATTACTAGAAGAAGAAAAAGGTTATATAAATATAGAAAATGTAAATGTAAATGGTAAAAAGGCTAAGTATACAGATGACAATCAAATACTTAAGATTGTGATGGAAGAGCCATTAAAAACAGGAAAAGAAATTGATGTAAGGATTAAATACACAGTGAAGATTCCTCAAGGGTTCCATCGTCTTCATTATAATGATGGGGTATATTCTTTAACAAATTGGCATCCTATATTGTCCATATTTGATGAGAAGACAAAAAAATGGGATGAAAATCCTTACCATCCTATTGGAGAGTCTAACTATAGTGATGTTGCAAACTATGATGTTAGACTTACAGTTCCTAAAAAAATGGTTGTAGCACCTACTGGTAGCATTATAGAAGAAAAGAAAAATAAAGAAGATAAAACCCTAACTATAAGAGCAGAAAAGGTAAGAGATTTTGTGATTATTATGAGTGAAAAATATAAAGTTAAGACAAAGGAAGTAGATGGTATAAAAATAAGTAACTACTATCTTGATAATAGTAAAGTTGCTGATATGGTTCTAGATGAAGTAGCTAAAACCGTAAAGTTTATGAATAAAACTGTTGGGAAATATGCTTATGATGAACTTAGGGTTGCGGAAACCTTCTTAGGTGGAGGAGCTATGGAGTATCCTCAAGTTATTCAAATGGGTAATTTCTATGGGGAAGAAAATATTGATTTACATGAAAGAGTTCCTTTTCTTATAGAAGCAGTAGTTCACGAGACTATTCACCAATGGTTTTATGTAGGAGTAGGAAGCAATGAATTTAAAGAACCCTTCTTAGATGAAGCACTAACAGTATTTACAACTGCTTATTATTTTGAAAATGAATATGGAAAATACCATGAAAATGGAGTTCTTTATACTATAAGAAACGGAATGTATGAAACGGATATACAACCATTAAATAGTAGTGTGGATAAATTTAGTAACTGGATGGATTATTCAGAAACTATATACAGTAGAGGCCCTGCATTCTTTGAAGATTTGAGACAGAGAGTGGGGGAAGAAAAGTTTAAAAAAATACTTAGAACTTATTATAAAAAACATTTATTTAAAAATGTTACTATAGAGAAACTATTGGATGTAATAGACGAGATTGCTGGAGAAGATGTTAAAAAAGCTATGAAAAGTGCCATAACAAAAGCTAATTATTTACCAAAGAATATTGAGTTAACTGAGGAAGAAGAACAGATACAAAATAGAAATATGAGAAAACGTGATTTGAAAATGGGTGAAAAAGAAAAAGGTCTGATAATAGGTAGCATCATCTTGAGAGGCTTAGAGGATGAAAAGATAGTTTTAGTTAAACCAAATCATATAAGAAAAGAAGACAGGGAAACGGTAGAAGATTTTATAACAATGCTCTGTGAAGGTTATGATGAAGAATTTGATTTAAGTATTAAGGTTGTTGAAGAAAATAAGCTTACAGAAGAAGATAAAAAGGAAAACTTGATACTAATAGGTTATCCTAAGAAACATAGTATTATTAAAGATATGTCACCAAAGTTACCAATAAAATTAGATAAAGATGTTATAAATATTAATGGAGTATCTATTAAAAATGAGAATATTACTGGGACATTTATATCAGAAAATCCTTATAACAATAAGAAACTTTCATTGATAATATTCTTAGATGAAAACTATAATTTAGAAAAAGAAATTGATGGTGATGGTTATAAGATGATAATATATAATAACTATCTTCATAACTACAATCCACTATATGATAATTGGAATCAATTTATTATAAACTCAGGTGATATAGAAATTAGGGGAATGTATAATTAGAAAAGGTGATTGAATGGATATAGAAGTGTATAATGTTTATTCCAAGTATTTAAAAGACAAATTTGGTGAAAAAGTATATAAGCTTCCCATAAGCCTTCCATTGACTTGTCCTAATAGGGATGGATGTGTTGGAGTAGGTGGATGTATATTTTGTGGAGAAGAGGGAGGTTCTTTTGAGAATCTTTCAAATACCATTTCAATAAGAGAACAGCTTTTGAAAAACAAAGATTATATAAGTGAAAGGTACAATGCGAAGAAATTTATTAGCTATTTTCAAAATTTTACTAATACCTATATGCCACTTGATAGATTTAAAAAATGTATAGAAGAAGCTATAATAGAGGATGTAGTAGGTATTTCTATATCTACTCGTCCTGATTGTATTAATGATGAGTACTTAGAATATTTGTCTAATATAGGAAAAGAACATGGTTTGGAAATCACTATTGAATTAGGTCTTCAAACTGTTAACTATCATTCTCTATATAAAATAAATAGAGGTCATACCTTAGGAGAATTTATAGACGCTGTTCTTAGAAATAAAAAATATGGGATTAGAACTTGTACTCATCTCATATTAAATCTTCCTTGGGATAATATGCAGGATGTAATTGAAAATGCAAAAGTACTTTCTGCATTACAAGTAGAAGAGGTAAAGCTTCATGCATTGTATATTTTAGATGGCACTACACTTGGAGATATTTACAAAAATGGAGAAATTGAAGTAATATCAAAAGATGAATATATAGAAAGAGTAATTACATTTTTAGAATATCTAGATAATGGTATTATAATTCAAAGATTAATAGGAAGAGCACCAGAGGAAAACTCTCTTTTTGTTAACTGGAATGAAAGTTGGTGGAAGATTAGAGACGAAATAGTTGATATAATGCGAACAAGGGGCATACACCAAGGGGATAACTGTAGTTATTTAAATGGAAAAGCAATAAAAAAGTTTAAAAATTTAAAAAATAAAGAAGGAAAAACAGTTTTAGTGTAGAATATTGTAATAAGCAAAAAAATATAAGGTTGGAGGTTGGTAGAAATGGTTAAATTTATATGTGGCACTAAGGGCAGTGGTAAAACAAAATATCTTATAGATATGGCAAATGAAGAAATCAAAAAGGGCAATGGCAATATTGCATTCATTGATGTTGACGACAACCATATATTTAGTCTTAATTATGATGTAAGACTTATTAATGCCATGGAATTCAATGTAAAGAGTATTGAATCATTCTATGGCTTTTTATGTGGAATTATTGGGATGGACTATGATGTAGAGAAAATTTATGTAGATGGTATTTATGAATTGATAGAGATAAAACCTGAAGATCTAGTTAGTTTAGCAGATGCACTAGAAGAGATCTCTAAAAAATTCAATACTGAATTTTTTATTGGAATAGATTACACTAAAGAGGATTTACCTTCTTCTTTAAGAGTTCATGCTGAAGAATTAAAATTAAATTAAAGAACAGATAAGGCAGGATTTTACCCTGCCTTAATCTATTTATCCCTTAGTATTAGGATAGAAAGTTGCACAGTCTGTTTCTTCAGTAGAACTGGCATTTCTTGGTTGTATTTCTATGGAAGAAGCTGTACAATAGTCACCTGATGTATGATATTTGCAAGTGTTAACAATACATTTTACACCTTCAATAGGTGTATCAGATTTTTCTATTCTCATATATTATCTCCTTTCATAGATTTATATAATTCTATTTTATTTTTCCCTGAGATTATTAAATTATTCTTTTATATTGCTATATTTTTAAGATTTAAATAGTATATAATATAGTGAGAGGAATAATAAGGAGGTCAAAATGGGAAAAAAAGAACGAATAGACAAGATACTTTCTAATTTAGGTTATGGAAGTAGGAAAGAAATCAAGAGTTTTGTAAAACAAGGAATGATAAGTGTAGGAAATGAATTAGTTAAAGATAGTTCTGTAAAAGTTGATCCTACAGTAGAAGAAATTTTTTTTGATGGAGAAAAAGTTTATTATAGAGAGTTTATTTATTTAATGCTAAACAAACCAAAAGATGTAGTTTCTTCAACAAATGATCCTATAAGTAGGACGGTGTTGGACTTGATAGATATTAAATACTTGGCTTTTAGTCCACATCCTGCAGGACGTCTTGACAAGGATACAGAAGGTCTTTTACTTATTACAAATGATGGAAAGCTTTCCCATGAACTTCTATCACCAAAGAAGAATGTGAAAAAAACATATTATGTAGAAGTGGATGGCTATGTGGATGAGAAATATTTTGAAGTGTTTGAAGCTGGAATAGTACTAGATGATGGATACAAGACTAAACCAGCAAGCCTTGAAATAATAGAATCTGGATATGTATCTAAAGTATACTTAACTATAAGTGAAGGAAAGTACCATCAAGTCAAGAGAATGTTTGAATCACTACAAATGGTAGTACTATATTTAAAAAGAATTTCTATGGGTTCCCTTGTTTTAGATGATAGTTTACAACCAGGAGAATATAGGGAACTTACTGAAGATGAAGTGCTACTTTTAAAGAAAAGTTAAATCTTAGGTTTGTTAATTATATTATTAATGATATAATAGAATAAATGTTATTTGATAAAATTAATATTAGATAGGGTGTTTGAAATTGGCTTATTATAAGGAAAAGGGCATTTTTGATACCTTTTTTGATCACAGGAATTCCCTTATTATTCAGTATAAGAATGGAGATATAAGCAAGAGAGAGTTCTTAGAAGGGAATTTTGATTTTGTTCAAGATATGAAGGTGAAACCTTTTAAACGAATTGATAGTTATGAGAAAGGAATGTATAACTATCAGTATTACAATGTATTAGCTAAGTATTATACTATGCTTGCGAAGGATATTAGAAAAGAAGGGAAACATGATAAGTATTATATTTATTATTTAAATCAAGGTAATTATTATTATAGTGAAAAAGATAGAGCGACACTTCAACTATTACGTTATTTAAACTTTGCAAATGTTGAAGCATATTTTATCAGAGTAGAATCTAGATTTTTAAGGAACAAGTTGTATGAAATTGTTTTAAAGGATTATCAGTATGCAATTTTTCATTCCAAGAGTAGATGGTTGTTAGACATACTAAAAAAAGAAGATGTATTTATTGAAGGGGTAAAGAAATCTTTGATTGATGAATATATCAACGAAACATATTAAAAAATAGTAGGATTTTCCTACTATTTTCATTTTGTAATTATGGCAAGTATTTCTTCTACTGAGCTGCCTTTTTTTATTTCAAATTCTCCACATTTAACCTTTGTATCTAGTTTTAGTTCAATCATTTTTGATATAAATTTTTCTTTATCTTCTATTAGTTTTTCTTTAAACAGAATATCAGCTATGCTTGAGGCAGGAGAACCTGATGGTATGACGATTTTTATTACTTCTTTGGAGGATTCTTCGCTCTTTTCATCTTTGGTTTCTTCACCTTTTTTTTCATTTTTATTATTTATGTCGTTTTCATCTTTTGAGATTTCTATTTTATCGCCAACGGTAGGAGTTTTGTTTTTATCCTTATCAAATAACACATTAAGTCTCCAACCTATAATTCCAGCTACAATCACTATTATTACAACCATAAGAATATAGTCAATTGCGTCATAGAAAAAATCTTTTAATACTTCGCTAAACTTCTTCATAATTCCACCTCTTTTTTTGCTGGATTGTCGAACAAATAAGTAGAGTTTTTACTCTATCCTTGTGTATAATAATATTATAACATATATTATTATAACATAAGAAAAGGAAAAAGGTGAGATAATTTGAGAGAGATTATAGTGGATAAAAATGAAAATGGTCAAAGAATAGATAGGTTTTTAAAAAAATACTTGGCTAAGGCACCTCAAGGTACTATATATAAGTTTCTTCGCAAAAAGAGGATAAAGTTAAATAACAATAAAGCAAAGCCAGAGGATATGATTTATGAGGGAGATAGCATCCAATTTTATCTATCAGATGAAACATTAGATTCATTTATACAAGAGATAGATTTAGTGAAAAGTACTGTAAAACTTGATATTATTTATGAAGATGAAAATATTATACTTATAAATAAGCCTAAAGGTATTCTTTCTCATTCGGTTAACAAAGAATATGGGGATAATATTGTAGATAGTATGGTAAGTTATTTGATTGCAAAAGGCGATTATGTACCTAGAATTGAAAAGACATTTACTCCTTCTATATGTAATAGACTTGATAGAAATACAAGTGGTATTATTATTGGTGCTAAGAATTATGAAACACTAAAAGATATAAATGAGGCTATTAAAAATAGAGATATAAAGAAGTATTATAAATGCTTGGTCAAGGGAAAAGTGGATGAGAATATTCTTTTAGGTGGGTATTTACTAAAAAATGAAGAAAAAAATAAAGTAAAGATTTATGATAAGGAAATGGAAGGAACAAAGGAAGTTAGAACATATATAAAGGTGTTAGATAAAAATAAAGATTATTCACTTTTGGAAATTGATTTGATAACAGGGAGAACTCATCAGATTAGAGCCCATCTTTCATCAATAGGTCATCCTATTGTAGGAGATGGTAAGTATGGAGATGCAAAGACAAATGAGTTTTTTAAGAAAAAATATAGATTAGAAAGTCAATTTTTACATGCATATAAGATTTGTTTTAATGGACTTACTAATTTAGATTATTTAAATGGCAGTGAGTTTGAGGCAATGAGCCCATCTATATTTAATAATATAGAGAAGGAGTGGTTTTAATGCTTATTAGACAGTCTCAAGTCATGGATTTATATTCTTTGATTGAAATGTGGGGCAAACTTTCTGATTGTCACAAAGACTTCGTAGATTATATGTCTCCTTCTTTTTATTACAGGGAGATTATGAGTCAAAATTTTCGAGAGGATATGGGAAATCCTAGTGTTCGGATTTTGGTTGCTAATGAATATGATCAAAATATAGGTTTTATAAGGGGAGAGTTGAGGGTTAATTCTAATCTATTTAGTGGAGGAGTATTTGGATATATTAGTGATATATTTGTTGAGGAAGAATACAGAGGTTTAAGAGTATCAGAGAATTTGTTAAAAGAAATAGTTTTTTGGTTTAGAAAAAGTGGAATTGATACTGTTAGATTAAATGTTAATCCAGAAAATATTAGGGCTATTGGATTTTATGAAAAATTTGGATTTAAAGAAGTAAATAAAACTTTAGCTTTAAAAATAAATGAGTAAAAATAAAAAAACTACACATCCTAATAGTAATTTATAAAAAAGGAGTTGGTAGTTTGAAGGTTAGAGATATTATGACTAGGCAAGTTGTATCAGTAGGTCAAAATTCAACTTTGGGAGAAGTAGCAGGCCAAATGAAGAATTTAAACGTTGGAAGTATACCAGTTTGTGATAACAATAGTAAGCTTTTAGGTATTGTTACAGACAGAGATATGGTTGTAAGGGGATTGACACAGGGGTATGCAGGTCAATCTATAGTTAGAGATGTTATGACTGCAAATCCTGTTTTTGTAACTCTAGATACAGATGTTGTAGAAGTAACAAATCTTATGGCAGAACATCAAGTAAGACGTCTTCCAGTAGTAGAAGGAGATTCGTTGGTAGGTATTGTATCAATTGGAGATGTGGCTGTAAGAGATAGATTGATTGATGAAGCAGGGGATGCTTTATCAAATATATCAGAACCAAGTAGACCAAATATTTAGAAATAACAAATAGCAGAGGTATCTCTGCTATATTTTTTTTCTAAAATAAGATATAATGTATATACGATTTTAGTTAATACAACTAAAACAAGGGAAGGAGAATTATTGTGAAGAAGTTTAAGGTTTTTGTTGAAGGCGTAGGGGAGGTTGCTGTTGATGAAGGTTCAACCTATGAAAAACTTTCAAAAGTGATTTTTAAGAATGAATACAAAAAGTACTTAGGAGTTAAGGTAGACAATGAAATAGTCTATTTAAATAAGAAAGTAAAAGAGGGAAAAAATATAGAGTTTTTAGATATTAGCGATAAAGATGGATATAGAATATATGGAAGAACATTAATTCTTGTTTATATAGCAGCTTGTGAAAAGGTGTTTTCAGGCTATACTGTAAACATTGAGCATTCTTTAGGAAAAGGAATGTATACAGAAGTTGAGGGAGATAAGACTATAAGTTTTAAGGATATTGAAGAAATAAAGAGAATAATGAGTGAAATGATTGAAAAAGATATACCTATCTATAGAGAAAAAATATCAAAGCAAGAGGCAATTAAGATATTTAAAGATGGAGGTTATTATGATAAGGTTAGACTTTACAATTCTATGGATAGGGATTTTATAGATATATACAGATTTGAAGGCCATGTAGATACAATTTATGGATATGTTGCTCCATCTACGGGGTATTTGGATGCTTTTGATGTTAAGTATTATTATCCAGGTGCAATACTATTGGCTCCTACACAAGAAAGTAGGACTACTGTTCCAGAGTTTGTTGAGCAGAGAAAACTTGCTAAAGTGTTTAAAGAAGCTGAGGATTGGGCTAATATTCTGGATCTGGGATATATAGGAACTTTAAACGATAAAATCGGAGAAGGTTCTATTGATGAAGTGATTAGGATTTCTGAGGCTCTTCATGAAAAGAAAATCGCAAGTTTTGCAGATATGATTTGTGATGATGACAATATAAATTTAATAATGATTGCAGGGCCTTCTTCTTCTGGGAAGACAACATTTGCTCGAAGACTAGCTGTTCAGTTAAAAGTCAATGGAAAGAAACCTATATCTATATCCGTAGATGATTATTTTGTAAACAGGGTAGATACTCCAAAAAATGAATTAGGTGAATATGATTTTGAAGCACTTGAAGCAATTGATTTGAAAAAGTTTAATGAGGATTTGATAGCACTTATAGAAGGTGAAGAAATTGAATTGCCTAGATTTAATTTTTTAAAAGGAGTAAGAGAGCCTTCAGGAATAAGGGTAAGGGTAGATGAGGATCATCCAATTATAGTAGAAGGTATCCACGCATTAAATCCTAAAATGACTAATTCTATTCCAGAAAAGAATAAGTTTAAAATATATGTAAGTGCATTAACTCAGCTGAATATTGATGCTCACAACAGGATACCTACTACTGATACTAGGATATTGAGAAGAATGGTTAGAGACAACAAATACAGAGGAAATGATGTTTTAAGGACCTTTAAACTATGGGATCAGGTTAGAATAGGAGAGGAAAAGAATATTTTTCCGTTCCAAGAAGAAGCAGATGTTATGTTTGATTCAGCATTAGTATATGAATTGTCTGTGCTTAAGAAATATGCAGTTCCATTACTTGAAGAAGTAGACAATAGCAGTGAGTATTATTCAGAAGCTAAGAGACTATTAAAGTTCTTGAGTTATTTAAAAGACGTAGAAGATGAGTCGATTATACCTCCTACATCTATATTAAGGGAATTTATAGGTGGGAGTTGTTTTAGATAACATAGAGAGGTGAGCACATGAAAGATTTGTTAGAGGGGATTATTGATAAAAACATAAAGTTGACAGAAAAAGGTAAAGTTGCAGATTATATTCCTGCATTAGCTAAAGCAAATCCTAAGGATTTAGGAGTATGTATTATAGATATGGATGACAATATTTATACTGCTGGTGATTATAAAAAGAGATTTACTATACAAAGTATATCCAAGACGATTGCTTTGATGTTAGCCATTATGGATAATGGAGAAGAAGAAGTTTTTAGGAAGGTGGGGATGGAACCTACTGGGGATGCTTTCAATTCAATATATAAACTTGAGGTAGAGGAAATAGCAAAACCTTTAAATCCAATGATAAATGCAGGAGCAATAGCGGTTACATCACTGATTAAAGGCAGGGATTCTAAAGAAAAAATTGACAGATTACTTTCTCTATTTAGACAGATTTCTTGTAATGACAATATAGTGATTAATGAAGAAGTCTATTTATCTGAAAAAGAAACTGGTAACAGGAATAGGGCTATGGGATATTTACTAAAGGATATGGGGATTGTAGATGATAATGTGGAAGAGGCATTGGATGTTTATTTTAAGCAATGCTCTATAGAAATGGATTGTGTTGATATTGCCAATATGGGTTTGTTCTTAGCTAATGATGGAACTATACCTAAGACTGGAGAGATTGTGGTTGATGAACACATATCTAGAATCATTAAAACCTTTATGGTAACATGTGGAATGTACAATTCTAGTGGAGAGTTTGCTATAAAGGTAGGTGTTCCAGCCAAGAGTGGTGTTGGAGGAGGTATAATGGCTGCAGTACCTCATAGAATGGGCATAGGTATTTATGGTCCTGCTCTAGACAAAAGAGGTAATTCTGTAGCAGGATTAAGAGTTCTACAGAGTCTATCAAAAGAATTGGACTTAAGTATTTTTTAACTAAAATAAATATTAGTGTTAGGTTTTAAGTTGTTCGTTAATTATTTAACCTGACTATAAATTACTCTGGCAATTGCCAGAGTTTATTTTTACTCTTATTTATTAATGGAAAATAAGTATACAATAATCTATAATATAGATAATAAATGTAGTAATGTTTAAGGAGCGATTTATGTGAAGAAGTGGATAGAGCATATATTTTTGTTAATTATAATTACCTTAATTTTTACAGGTTGTAGTAAAAAAACTGAGAAAAAACCAAATGTGGAATTTGAAGAAAAGGATATTGAGAAAGAAGAAGTTGATCCTATAGTGGAAAAGTTAGATAAAATGACTATAGATGAAAAGATAGGCCAATTAGTCTTTGTTGGTCTAGATGGAGTCGAACTTGATGAAAATACAATTGAGTTAATAGAGAATTATTATGTAGGAGGGCTTATTCTTTTTAAAAAGAATATTAATAGTGTTTCTCAGCTTGTAGGATTGACAAATTCATTAAAAAGTACTAATTCTAAGAATACTATACCTATGTTTATAGGAGTGGATGAAGAAGGTGGAAGAGTATCTAGGCTTCCAAAAGAAATTATCAAAACTCCAAAGGCAAAAGATATGGGTTTAGTAGATAATGAGTATTTTTCCTATGAAATAGGGAAAATACTTGGTAATAATCTTAGCTTACTGGGAATTAATATGGATTTTGCCCCAGTACTTGATATATATTCAAATCCTAAAAATACTGTAATTGGTGATAGGGCTTTTGGTTCTACTTCTGAGATTGTTTCAAAGCATGGGCTTTTGGTCATGAGGGGAATAATGGACTCTCATGTTATACCTGTGATTAAACATTTTCCAGGTCATGGAGATACATATACGGATTCTCATGTGGATTTACCTGTAGTAAACAAGGCCAAAGAAGAATTAGAGGAGCTAGAGTTAATACCATTTAAGGAAGCAATCAATAGGGGAGCAGATTTTGTTATGATAGGTCATATATTGTTACCTAATATAGATGATGAGTATCCTGCTACTCTTTCAAAGAATGTTATAAATAATATGTTAAGAGAGGAATTAAACTTCGATGGAGTAGTAGTAACGGATGATATGACTATGGGAGCTATTACTAGAAACCTTGATATTGGTAAGGCAGCTGTAAGGAGTTTGAAAGCAGGAAGTGATATAGTACTTGTCTGTTTTGAATATGAAAATCAACTAAAAGTATTAAATGATATAAGGGAAGCAGTTAACAATAATGAGATTTCTAAAGATGAAATAGATGAAAAAGTATATAGGATTATTAAGTTAAAAGAGAAATATAAACTAGAGGATAATGAAATTGAAATTCCTAATCCTAGAGATTTGAATCATAGGACTAAGGAATTATTTGAAAAGTATAGAAAATAGAGGTGGTATAATGTATATAGTAAGTGCTTGTTTGGCAGGGATTAAATGTAAGTATAATGGCAAGGACAACAAAAATGAAACCATATCAAAATTAGTGGAAGAAGGAAAGGCAATACCTGTTTGTCCAGAAGTACTAGGTGGACTTTCTACACCAAGGGTACCTTGCGAAATAATTAAAGATGAAAAGGGGAATACAAAGGTAATAAATAGAGATGGGGTAGATCGTACAGCGGAATTTTTAGAAGGTGCTAAAAAGTCATTGGCTATAGCAGAGGTGGTTGGAGCTAAAGTTGCAATATTAAAATCCAATAGTCCTTCTTGTGGTTGTGGTCATGTATATGATGGTAACTTTTGTGGAAAGCTTGTAGATGGCAATGGAGTAACTACAGATTTATTTATTAATAATGGGATAGACGTATATAGTGAAAAGGAATATGGATTAGATAAATAACAAAAGGAGCTGGTCATATTGGATAATAAAAAAATTATGAAAAGGGCTACAGATGAATTAATGTCATTAGCAGAATTGAAGGAAGATCTATATTTCAAGAAGATACCAGATGATAAGGTTAAATATTATGTAAATGAATCTATAAAAATAGGACAAGAAGAGGCTAGGAATATATTGAATACTTATGAAGGAAAAAGTGTTATAGAGATATGTAAAGAAAAGAAAATAAGGTTAGACAAACCAGATGAAGAATATGATTTTGAAATTGTTAGGTTAAGGGCTAAATATGATAGTGATATCCAGAGTATTATTTTGTATGATTTATCTATAAAAAAGGTAGAAAGTGCTTTAAATGATTCAAAAGTAGGGCTAAAATTTGCTTATGATGAAATAAAAGAAATGCAAATTGCTCATGAGTTGTATCACTATTTAGAGGATAAAGAAATTGGTGCAACATACGAGAAATTAGATGATATAAGAGTGTTTTTAACAAAGAGATACCCTGTAATGAAATGTAGTGATATAGCTGCTCATATTTTTTGCAAGGAATTGCTTAAGCTTTCATTCCACCCTAAAATACTAGATTATTTTTATCTAGTTGGTACTGGATATGCTGATGTAGTGTTTTTAGAAAACTATTTAAGTGAGTTAGAGATAATAGCAAATAATTAGGGGTGTTATAATGAAAAAGGTAATAGGTATTGATTTGGGTGGTACCAAAATAAATGGTGGAGTAGTTGATGAGACTGGCAATATTTTAGAAAAATTAACAATAAAAACTGATGGTAAAAATGGTAAAGATGGTGTACTAAAGGATATAAAATATTTGATAAGGGAACTTATGATGGAAGAAGAAATTGAAGCTATTGGTTTAGGATCTCCAGGTTTTATTAATACTAAAGAAGGAAAAGTGCTATCTGTTGGAGGAAATATACTAGGATGGCCTGGTACCAATATTCGTGAGGAACTATCAAGGGATTTTGCACCAATTCCAATCATTATAGAAAATGATGCAAATGTTGCAGCTATATGTGAACAATGGCTAGGAGTAGGGAAGGATCTTGAAAGTTTTATTATGATAACCTTAGGAACAGGAGTTGGCGGGGGAATTTGGACAAGTAAAGAAAGTATTTGGAATGGCAGTCATTTTCAAGGAGCAGAGCTTGGTCATTCTATACTATATCCAAATGGTAGGAGTTGTAATTGTGGACAAAGAGGTTGCGTCGAAAAATATATTTCAGGCTCTGGTATAGAAAATAATTATTTTGAAAAGGCAAAAAAGAGATTAAAAGGAGTAGATATATTTCTACAAAGTAGAAATGATCCTGTTTGTAGAAAAGTAGTAGATGAATTTACAACCGATCTATCAGTTTTTTTAATTAGTATTAAAAATATATTTGATCCTGATGGAATTATCATCGGTGGAGGAGTAATTAATTCAAAGGATTTTTGGTGGGATGAAGCAGTCGAAAAGTTCAATAATAATTGCAATAATACTGGTGGAGTTAAGATATTACCTGCAAAGTATTTGAATGACTCTGGCCTTATTGGAGCTGCAAAATTAGCTTTTGATTATATGGGCACTTAATATGATTAAAGGAATTTTAGGGGGGCTAATATGCCAAAGCGAATTGTGTATTATGGACCATTTAATAACAATAAAAGAGAAGACATGTTAAAAAAATGCAGAGTATATATAAGTGAAAACAAAGGAGATAAGTTTTATTATATTTTACCTAATGGAAAGTTGCTGTTAAGGTACAAAGAAAAGATGATAGAGGACAATAGGGGAGTTCTAGATGCAAACTTATTTACTTTTGATAATATAGTAAATGAAGTATTGGAAAGAGAATTATATACTACAATAGGAGCAGAAGTGAGGGAATCCATAGTTGAAAAGATATTAAGGGAACTGGATAATGAAGGCAAAATAACTTATTATAAGAATGCCTTGCAAATGGAAGGATTTATCAATTCTGTTTGTCATATAATTGGTGAAATAAAAAGATCTTTAATAACTCCTGAAGAGTTTAAAGAAAGAATTCCTAATACTTCTTTTTATAGAGAGATAGCCTTGGTGTATGGGAAGTATCAGAAATTTTTAAAAGATAATAAATTGTTAGATGTAGAAGAAGCATTTTTCTTGGGATTAGAATATTTAAGAAACAAGGGTGAATACTTTAGTGATTTAGAGTTTGTAGTTATTGATGATTTTTTTGATTTTAGACCACAAGAAGTTGAAGTCCTAAAAGAGATTTTAAAATATCCCTTAGATGTTTATATTAATATTCCGTATAAAAGGGAAACAGAGTTTTCTACTGTAGTTAATACTTTAAAACTTCTCAAGGAAATGGGATTTGAAATTGAAGAAGTGTATAAGAATGAGAAAAATACCTTTGAATTCATTGGGGACAAGCTTTTTTGCGAAGAGGTATCCTTGCTACCTAATAGTGATAGGATAAAAGTGGTTAATGCAGCAAATAATTATTTGGAACTAAAGCGAATTTCCCAGGAAATCAAGGCTTTGTACAATGATGGAGTAAAACTTAAAGATATGGCAATAGTTTTGACAAATAAAAATGAATATGAAAAGATTCTTTTTGATGTATTTAATGAGGAAGGTATACCTTGTTCTTCAAATGAAGAAATGAGACTTATAGATGTACCGCTTATAAAGGAATTTTTAAATATTATCAAAGTTAAGTTATTTAACTTTGATAAGGATTGTATTGTAAAGAGGATAAAAAATAGCTATTTAAGCGTTTATAATGGTAGAGATAAGGACAAAGTTGAATATCTATTGTATGAGCTAAATTATAGGAAAATGGATGATTTAAAATCTCTTATTGAAGAAGAAATAAAAAATGTGGAGTTTTTGATAAAGCAAAGTTTAGATGATGAGGAAGCAAAAGAAAGATATGAGTGGCTAAGTTTATTAAATATTTCTTTTGATAAGATCATTGAACAGACCAATAGTATTATAGCTAATGGAAGCCCAGAAGAGCTTATTAACTCTTTAGAGACTGTTCTTAAGAGTTATGAATTAAGTGGGAGAATACTTAATATTTACAAAGAAACCGGTGATTATAATCTATTTCATAGGGATGTTTCAGCGTTTTTTATGTTAAATGAAGTTCTTGAAAAAATGAAGTTGGAAATAAGCATTATTTACAATGAAATTAGCATAGATAATTTTTATGAGATATTTTTAAGATATTTGGAAAATCAGACTATAGTTAAAACTATAGGTAATATAAATGGGGTAAATATCTTAACACCTTCTACTGTCCAAGGGGTAAAATATGATGTTATATTTATAACTGGATTGGTTGAGGGCAAATATCCTGTTTTAATGGGGAACAACTTTTTCTTTAGAGATGAAAATCATGAAAAGCTTTGTGATATTGGTTTTGATATTAAAAATTATCATGAGAGATTTGACAAAGAAAGTTTATTATTTGTAATAGCGATAACTAGATGCAATAAACTATTGTATTTATCTTTCCCAACTAGTTCTACTAGTGACGAAGTGAATATTCCCTCTATATTTTTAGATGAATTTAAAAGTATTTTTGAAAATGGAAAAATAGACGAGATATCAGTGAACATAGATTATTTAATTAAGAATGATATTTCAGAAATTACAACAGAAAAAGAATATATAAACCATATACTATACAAGTATTTTGAAGGAGAAGAAGTAACTGAATACTTCCAAATGTACAATAGTATTAATAATGGGGTATTAGATGAGATAAATAGGAAAATTCAATGTGAAGCGGAAAGAGCTAGTGAAGGATTCAATTCTTATAGTGGTTGTATGGGCTCTGAAGAGATAAAAAGAGATATAAGAGAGTATCACAAAAGCTTAAACTATTCCATTACCTATTTTGAAACATACGGAAAATGTCCATATAAGTTTTTGATGGAAAGAATATTAAATCTGGAAGGTATTGAAAGATTTTTAGAGGATTTTACACCTTTAGATAGAGGAAATATTTTTCATATGGTTCTTAAAGAATATTATTCAAATCATAATAGGGAAATTGCAAATCATATACTTGGTAAAGCGGAATTTATAGTTGAAAATACCTTGGATGAAATTAGTAATTCTATAATAGATTTATTATATAAAAATGGTGTAAAAAATATAGATAAACTATGGAAATTGAGAATGGAAAATATGGCTAATTCTATCGTAGAATTAGTTAAGATGGATTTGGATAGACTGTCAAAGTTAACTGATAAGATGATTCCTGTTGATTTTGAAGTGCCCTTTGGGTTTGAACAAGAATTCTCTATGAATATAAAGGGAGACAATATAAGGATATTAGGGAAGATTGATAGAATAGACAAGGTTGTAGGAGAAGAAAAATATGTGCTTTATGACTACAAAACTTCAACTTATGGAATTAATAGAATTATTGACATGTTGGAAGGAATATCTTTTCAACTACCTGTGTATATAATGGCACAAGGGGATAAGAATGTAATAGGTGGTGGCTATATAACTATTTCTAATAGAGAAGTTTCTATGGAGATAGTTAAGGAAAGTGAAAAAGAAATACTAGGTATAAAAAGAAGGAACAAATATGTTTTGAATGAAGATCAATGGAATAACCTTATGAAGTGTGTAGTAGAAACTATGGAAGACTACATAGTGAAGATATTTGAAGGTGATTTTTCTATAAATCCAAAGGTTTGCGATGTGTATTGCAATTATAGTAATATTTGTAGATATAAGGGGAGGTGAGAATATGAAACTTAATGTAAATCAAAAGAAAGCCGTAGAGACTATTGACAAAAATGTTGCGGTAAATGCTGGTGCTGGTTCAGGAAAGACAAAAGTATTAGTTGAGAGATATTTATATATACTAGAAAAGGGAAAACTAAAAGAAGGCAAAGAAATAGAATCAATAGTTGCAATTACCTTTACCAAAAAGGCTAGTCAGGAGATGAAAGAGAGAATAAGAGAAGATATAAGGAAAAAATTTTCAGAAGATAAAAAGTGGAGAAGATTGTATAGAGACTTGGAAATGGCTAACATCTCTACAATACACAGCTTTTGTTCGAAAATACTTAGAGAAAATCCAATTGAAGCTGGCATAGATCCAGAGTTTAGTGTACTGGAAGACTATGAATCTGATAATATATTGTATAACGTTACAAAACAGCTTATATTAAAGGGTGTAGAAACAAGTGGAGAAGTGTATGATTTTGTCAAGTTTTTCAATGTATATAATCTAGATAATTTGATAAGTACATTGATGTATCTTTATGAAAAGATTCGTAGTTCAGGTTTGTCTTTTGAAGAGGTAGGAGAAATAACTATAAATAATATTGAGAGTATCGATTTTGATGAAAGAGATGTTAAATACATAAAAGGTGAGCTTGAATACTTGATACCAAAAGGGCGAAAAAACTCAAAGATTTCAAAACTTAAAGATAATCCTATATGGATTGAGTTTTCTAAAATGGATAAATATGATGAAGATGTAGTGGATATACTTCCATATCTAAAAGAAAACATTGGCTCTATGAAGAGTGAAACAGAGAGAATAGAAGCCCTTGAAAAAACTATTGATAAGGTGTTGTTGATAAAAGAAAAACAAAATATAGTCTTATATAAGACTCTTAATTATCTTTTGAAAGAAATGGATATAGAATACTCTAAAGCAAAAAGAAAACTTGGATATTTGGACTATGAAGATCTTCAATTAAAAACCTTTCATCTACTAGAAGATGAAGGAATTAAAAGTAAATATCAAAGTAAGTTCAAATATATTATGGTGGATGAATTTCAAGATACCAATGAATTGCAGAAGCAGATTATATATAAGTTAACTAGCAAAAACACTATATTAGATAGAGAGAATTTATTTGTGGTGGGAGATCCTAAACAGTCTATTTATGCTTTTAGAGGGGCTGATGTAGAGGTTTTCTATGATGTTATGGATGATATTAAAAGGGTTTCAAACATAGAACCAATTAATTTGGAGGAAAACTATAGAAGTCTAAATACTGTTCTTGAATTTATAAATAAAATATTTGAGAAGCTTATGATAAATAAGTATGATCCACTAAAACCTGTTAATGAGTCATCTAATAGTGTGGATGTTGAAATACTTGAGAATGGTGAGCTAGAAGCACCTGAAGATGAGTTGAAAGGGGATTTTAATAAGTATTATGAAAGTAGATTGATAGCAAAGAGAATTAAGCAATTAGTACAAGAAGGATACGAATACAAAGATTTTGCAATACTATTTAGATCTACTACAGATGATTATATATATGAAGAGGCATTGAAAGAGTACAATATTCCATATTATAATTTAGGTGGAAAGGGCTTTTTTAAGCAAGAAGAAATAGTTGATTTGATTAATGCTATTAAAGGAATAAGTAATATTTATGATGATATTTCTATTGTAGGCATCCTTAGAAGTCCCATGTTTGGTTTGTCTGATGAAACTATTTATTGGATATTAAGAGAAAAGGGAGATTGTATTTTAGATTCATTAAAAGAGAAGTCAAAAGATACATATGATGTACTTTCTCTATTGATTTTAAAGAGTGATTTATTAAATCCTTATGAACTATTAAATGAACTAATTGAAAAAACTCATTATAAAGAGGTTTTACTGCTTAAGTATGGTGGAAAGCAGAGTATTGCAAATGTTCATAAGTTTGTAGAGTTGGCAAGAAAATACACCGAACAGGAAAATGGTACATTAACTGATTTTATTGATTATATAGATAAATTAAATAGAAGTGAAATTGATGAATCACAGGCAAAAATAGAATCAGAAGATGGAGATAGTGTAAAATTGATGACAATTCATAAGTCTAAAGGACTTCAATTTAAAGTTGTCATAATACCTCAAATGTCTAAAAGATTTAATACTGATAAAAGTAATATACTTTTTGATAAAAAATTAGGTTTGGGTATAAAACAGGAAGATTCTTCACCGAGATACAATGAAATCAAAGCTGTGATGACTGAAAAAGACGAGGAAGAAAACAAGAGGATACTCTATGTAGCAATGACTAGAGCAAAAGAAAAACTTATATTGGGCAATCAGGGAAGTGAAGCTGGATTTAAGAAGTTCATTAGTGAATTTTTAGAGTTTGTCAAATTTGATTTAATTGAAGATATATCTATGGACAGTGAGTTAACAGAAGAAGTAAAAACTTTAGATGATCAAATTAAAGGTATATTACCATTTAACAAAGAAGACTTTCCATTGATAGGCAAACTTCCAGGGTATAATCAGAGGAGTTTTGCAAGTTTTTCAGTATCTCAATATTTATCATTTAGGGAATGTAAGAGGAGATTTTATATGACCTATTACAAAAAATTACCAATAGTTCAGTATGATGAAATTGATTCTTATGAAGAAACAAATATAAAAAATATACTTAAACCAACTTTAAGGGGAGATATAGTACACAAGTTTTGTGAAATATATAGGCATGGGATGGAAACTAATTCATTACTTGAAGAGATTATTCGTTCTTATGGATTGAAATCTGATGAAATGATCATTCAAGAACTTAAACCCTATATAGAAAACTATATAAGTAATTATGTTGAAGATTATGACAAGATGTATAATGAAAAGGAATTTTACTATAGACTTGACAAGGGCATTATATATGGAATTATTGATAGAATATATATTAAAGAAGATAGAATTGAAATAGTAGATTTTAAGACCAATAAGATATATAATAAACAAGTTCTTATTGATAAATATACACCTCAATTGCAATTATATGCTAAAGTATGTAATGATATTTTTGAAAAAAAGGTGAGGGCTAGTTTATTATTGTTAGAAAGTGGTGAATTAGTTGATATTGATGTTTGTAAGGAATCTCTAGGAAAAACTATATCTAATTTAAATAATTTTATGGAATATGTTTCAAATAATAATGAAATTGAAAAGTATGAAAGAGGCAAGGATTGTAGTAGCTATTGTCCATTTAATTTAATTTGTAATCAGGTTTAAGTTTAGGGGGTGTTTTATGCTTAGCATAGGAATATTATTTATCCTACTTGGCATGTATGTTATAATTAGTGATAAATATAAATTGGTTAATAATAATGGTGAAACAGAATTTGTAATAAAAAAAGAGTTTAAAAAAGATAGACTTTATAGATATAAAGTAGCGTTAGAAATATTTTCTACTGTACTTGGAGTATTTAGTATTCTCAACTATATTATCTACTAAAGGGTGTTTAAGATGGGGAACAGAAAAATATTTTTATTTTTAATGATTTTTATATTATTTTCAAGTAATATAGTTCACGGGATAAGTGAAGAAAAAACTATAATTATAGTATTAGATGAGTTGGATTTAGACTTGGTAAATGAATTAGATAATGATAGTTTTTCGGTGGGGTTAATGAATTCTAAAAATAGGGGTTCCTATGATGAGATAAGTTATTTTATGACTATTGCCTTGGGAAGAAAAGTTAAGATAAAAGAAGGACAGTTTGAAGGGCTAGAAAAAAGAGATGATGGTAGTATAAAAGTCCATGGTTTTGAAACAATTAGCTCTGATTTAAAAAAGATATCTCCTGAACATGTTGAAAAAGTTCAAAATTTAGGAGAAAAATTAAAGAAAGAAGGTATTTCCTATATAGGAGAAGATGCATCTTCTCTTATAGCTTGTGACAAAAATGGAAAAATCCATTCAGGCGAAACAAAAGTATTATATGAGGAAGAATGGCTTAAAAAGAAGACTAATTTTCATTTATCTAATTCTAATGTATTGGTATTGTCTTATGATTTTGAAGAAAAAAGTGAAAGAATAGAATTACTTAAGAACTATTTACATTATATTAAGGAACACAACATAATCATATTTCCAAAAGAAGTTTCAGGCTCTATGAAAAAGATTACCAATACTTCACTAGTTCCTATATTGTATAGTAACTTAAATTTGAATTCTGGGATTCTTACTAGTGATTCTACAAGGAGAAAGGGAATCATCACCAGTTTAGATGTTTCTTCACAGGTGATGGGTATTTATAATATCAAAGATCAGACTAGTATTGGAAAGAGTTTTCGTATTTGCTCAAGTGACAATCCAAAAGAAGAACTGGCTATGATATTCAAAGAAGTAATTAATATGACATGGGTTACTTATATATTTCATGGAATTGTATATTTAATACAGTTATGTTTTACCTATTATTTTCTAAAAGATAGAAGAGATATGTATTGGGAAATAACTTTTTATTTTAATTTTATTATAATAACAATATTTATTTCTTTAATATTGGGAGCATTTAATTTACAAAGGAACTTTTTTATTTACATGGTTACTTGTATTATGTTGAGTTATAGTATATCGTATTTTGTTACACAAAAGAAATTAAATGCAGTAGTGTTTTTTTCATTTTTAACTTATGCAGCCATGTTGATAGGTATATTCTTCAAACCTGAATTTTTGTATAATTCCTACATAGGATATGATAATCTGGTAGTAGGTAGTAGATTTTATGGATTTAATAATGGGGCAATGGCTGTTTTATTGGCAAGTTCAATAATTAGTTATTTTTCCATTAAAGATACTTTTAGTAATGAAGTATTAGAAAAGTTTTTAGTTCTTGTAGTTTTTTTATTAAATATATTAGCTTTATCTGCTAAGTTTGGAGCAAATACTGGAGGATTTTTTACTTCGATCATTTTATTTTTAGTAATGTTATATATGGTGTTTTTAAAAAAAGAATTTACTTTTAAAAATGTAATTATCCTTGTTTTAATTGGAGGACTGATACTGTTTTTAAATTTATTCTTGGACTTATATAGTGTAGAACAAAGTCATGCTGGAAGTCTTATCTATAGAGCAAAAATATTAGGCAAAAAAGAAGTATATAATATTATAAAGGTAAAATTAAAAGAACTTTTAGCTTATACAATATTACCACCATGGAGTTTGGTTTTAGTTAGTCAAATATTATTTATAAAGAGTTTTTGGAAAAAAGCAAAGAATAGATTTCCTTGCCTTTTGGATATTAGACCTGAAATACGTAAAGAATATATAATATTTATTATAACAGCTATTACTGCTTTATTAGTTAATGACACAGGTTCTATTGCCTTTATATATATGATTCAATATCTTTTGGCATTGTTTGTAAATATTTCTATATCCAAAGAAGTATAATCCAGCCATAGTTTTTTGGCTGGTTTTTCATGTTTAAAAAGTATTTTTATAAATAACTATTAAAAAGGGATAAAAAGTGGTAACATAATATTTACAGAAAAAATAGAAAGGTGATTGCATGATAGATTTAGATATATTTGAAAGAGTATTAAATAGAGTTGAAAAACCTGCAAGATATATTGGCATGGAACAGAATATGATAAAGAAAGATCTTGATAAAATAGATGTCAAATTTGCCTTTGCTTTTCCAGATATATATGATGTAGGCATGTCTCACTTGGGGCTTCATATACTTTATAATCTTATAAACGAAAGAGAAGATTGTTGTTGTGAAAGAGTATTTGCACCTTGGGTTGACATGGAAAAAGAGATGAGAAAAGAAAACATTCCTCTTTTTACATTAGAAAACAAAGAACCAATTAAAAATTTTGATTTTGTTGGGTTTACTCTTCAATATGAAATGAGCTACACAAATATAATAAATATGCTGGATTTAGGTAACATCCCTATATACTCAAAGGATAGAACAGAAGATGACCCAATTATATTGGGTGGTGGTCCTTGTGTGTACAATCCAGAGCCTCTTGCAGATATATTTGATATGTTTGTAATAGGAGAAGGTGAAGAAGTATTATATGAAATATTTAATGAGTATATAGCTTGTAAGAAATCAAATAGCAGCAAGGATGAGTTTTTGGAACGTGTAAGTTGGATAGAAGGAGTATATGTACCTAAGTTTTATGATGTAAATTACAACGAAGATGGTACTATAAAATCTATGTTACCAAATGTTGACGGTATTCCCCAAAAAGTTAAAAAGAGAATAATGAGCGATTTAGACAAATCCTATTATCAAGAGAAAATGTTGGTTCCATATATTGAAATTGTTCACAGTAGAATAGGGTTAGAAATATTTCGTGGTTGCACTAGAGGTTGTAGATTTTGTCAAGCTGGTATGATATATAGACCTGTGAGAGAAAAGAGTACTGAAACTCTACTGAAACTATCTGAAAAGCTTGTTGAGTCTACTGGCTATGATGATATTTCTCTAATATCTTTAAGTTCTTGTGATTATTCTAATTTAGAGGTCTTGATTAAAGAACTTATAAATAAATATAGTGATAAGAGAATTGGAGTATCATTGCCATCTTTGAGGTTAGATTCTTTTACTAAGGATGTTATACAAGAAATTGAAAAGGTTAGAAAAACAGGTCTTACCTTTGCCCCGGAAGCTGGAAGTCAAAGACTTAGAGATGTAATCAATAAAGGTGTAACAGAAGAAGACTTGGTAAGAACTGTAACTTACGCATTTCAAGAAGGTTGGTCTAGAGTTAAACTGTATTTTATGATAGGTTTGCCTACAGAAACTGATGAGGATGTTTTGGGTATAAAGGAGCTTGGATATAAAGTAAAAGATATATTTTTTAGTATTCCAAAAGAAGAGAGAAAGGGTAACTTTACTGTTACAGTTAGTGCTTCTTGTTTTGTACCAAAACCTTTCACACCATTTCAATGGGTAGGTCAAAACTCTATTGAAGAATTTAATAGAAAAATAGATTTGCTTAAAGATAATATTAGGGATAGAAAAGTTATATTCAACTATCATAATCCAAAATTGAGTTATTTAGAAGCAGTTTTGGCTAGAGGAGATAGAAAAGTTTGTGAAGCATTAGTTACTGCTTGGGAAAGTGGATGTAAGTTTGATGGTTGGTCAGATTTATTTGACTATGAAAAATGGATGGAAGCTTTTCATAAGTTAGATATAGATCCAGATTTTTATGCAGCAAGGGAAAGAAGTTTAGATGAAGTATTTCCTTGGGATTTTATAGAAGCAGGTGTTTCAAAAGAGTATCTTAAGAGGGAATATGAGAAAGCAAAAAAAGAAGAATTGACAAGAGATTGTAGATTAGGATGTACTGGCTGTGGTGTTAACAAAAACTTTTCAGGTGGTGTTTGCAATTGATTTTAAGAGTTAAATTTACTAAAGAAAGTTATTTGAAATATATATCTCATCTTGACACTATGAGGTTTTTTCAAAGAATGTTTAGAATGGCTGATATTCCTATCGCCTATTCTGAAGGATTCAATCCTCATCCAAAGTTTTCTATAGCTTCTGCCCTTTCTTTGGGAATATCAAGCGAAGGGGAGTATATGGATATTGAGCTAGAGAAGAGTATACCTGTTGAAACATTTATTGATAATATGAATGGGGTATTACCTGATAATGTTAGAATATTAGATGGGAAATATACTGATGATGATAGCTCTATTTCATCATTGATTAAGTGGGGATACTATAATATACAGTTTGAAATAGATAATGAGAAAATGACGCAAGAAAAGTTAGAAGAAATTATGAAGGCATTTTTGTCGGAAGAAAACATAGTAATTAAAAAAGAGAAAAGGAAAAGAAAAAAAATAATAGAAAGAGAAGTAAATATAAAGCCACAAATTGGAAATGTAATCTTAAAAGGAATATATAATAATATTGTAAAATTAAATGTACTTCTAAAAACAGGTGATAGTGGCAATTTAAAACCAACAGATTTTCTTAAGGGATTAGTAGAATACACTAGCCTAATAATTATAGATGATTCAATAAAGATTCACAGAATTGATTTGTATACTGAAGAGCAAAATAGAATAGTAAGTCCCCTTTAAAAGAGGAGAGATATTATGAACAATATATTGATAGATGTTAAAGGAGAAGAAAATCATATAGCTATATTGGAACAATCTAAATTGGTAGAATGTTATATTGAAGTAGAGGAAAAGAAAATATTAGGAAATATTTATAGGGGGAGGGTAATAAATGTATTACCAGGTATGGAAGCTGCCTTTATAGATATAGGTGTAGGTAAGAATGCTTATTTATATATAAAGGATGCATTACCTAAAAATGTAGGCAACAAAAATATTTCTATAAATGATATAATAAAATCTGGAGATGAAATAATAGTACAAGTAGTTAAAGAAGCTATAGGTAGTAAAGGGCCTAAAATAACTACTCATTTAACTATTCCTGGCAGGTATACTGTTTTAACGCCCTATTCTAGCAAGATTTCAGTTTCTAGGAAGATTGCTAATGTTGATGAAACCAAAAGACTTACTGAAATCGGTAAAAATATTCAACAAAATCAGATGGGAATTATTATGAGAACTGCTGCAAAAGATGTAGAAAAGGAATTGATAGAAAAGGACTTAAACATATTAATAAATATATATAACAAAATAGAGAGAGAAAGACATTTCTCTCCTACACCTAAGTTGATTTATAGGGAAATAGGTATGATTGATAAGATTGTTAGGGATGTTTTTGTAAATCCAACAGACAAAATGTTTATTAATGACAAAGATAAATATGAGAGCATAATGGAATTACTAGAATATATTTCACCTGAATTAAAAGATAGAGTTGAATTGAGAGACAAGGAAGATATTTTTCAGTTATTCAATGTAAATGAAAAAATTAAAAATATATTTAACAGAGAAATACCCTTAGAATGTGGTGGTTATATTGTTATTGATGAAACTGAGGCTTTGACTTCTATTGATGTAAATACTGGCAAATATATTGGAAATTTAAATTTAGAAGAGACTATAGTAAAAACTAATTTAGAAGCAACTCAGGAAATAGCTAGACAATTAAGACTTAGAGATATAGGTGGAATAATAATAATAGATTTTATAGATATGGATAATGAAGAAAATGTGACAATGGTATTAAATAGATTAGATGAAGAACTTAAGAAGGATAGGACTAAATCTAATGTGTTTGGGATTACAAAACTAGGATTGGTTGAGATGACTAGGAAAAAAGTTAGAAACAGACTTTCATGGAATTTTGCTCAATTATGTCCTTGTTGTAAAGGAAGAGGAAAAATATTTGAATTTAATGATTGACAAATAAATGTGAATTTGATAAAATCTAAGTCTGTAGGTAGCCGCACAATGTGGGTTTTAAAGCATAGTCACCTAACATTGGCGAGACTGGATAGAGGAGGTGCAATATAAATGTATGCTGTAATAGAAACAGGAGGAAAACAATATAGGGTACAAGAAGGAGATACAATCTTCGTAGAAAAACTAAATCATTCTGAAGGAGAAAAAGTAGCTTTTGATAAAGTACTTTTTGTTTCAAAAGAAAATGATGCAGTTGTGGGAAAGCCTTATGTTGAAGGAGCAAAAGTAGAAGGAACTGTTTTAGAACAAGGAAAAGGAAAGAAAGTAGTTGTTTTTAGATATAAATCAAAGAAAGATTACAGAAAAAAACAAGGTCATCGTCAACCTTATACAAAGGTAAAAGTTGAAAAGATATTAGGTTAATTGAGATGACTAGAATTACATTATATAAAGATGTAAAGGGCAGTATTTTTAAATATACTGTTAAAGGTCATACTGGATATTCAACAAGTGGAAGTGATATAGTATGTGCAGCTGTTTCTATGCTGACACAGACTGTGTTGATTGCACTAAATGAAGTGTCTGAAATTGATGAAAATAATATTGATTATTATATCGATGAGAAAAATGGAATACTAGAAGTTTCTATTCCTAAGGATCTTCCTAAAAAACAGATTTACGATGCAAATATCATACTAAAGACAATGGAAGTTGGAATAAAAGCTTTGATTGAAAGTTACCCAAAATATATTACTCTCGAATATGGGGAGGTGTAAAGAGATGATAAAATTAAACTTGCAGTTATTTGCTCATAAAAAAGGAGTAGGTAGTTCAAGAAACGGCCGTGATAGTGAAGCGAAAAGGCTGGGCGTAAAAAGAGGAGACGGACAACTTGTACTAGCTGGTAATATTCTTGTACGTCAAAGAGGAACTAGAATTCATCCAGGCGAAAATGTAGGTAGAGGCAGTGACGATACTTTATTTGCAAAAGTAGATGGTATAGTTACTTTTGAAAGAAAAGGTAAAGATAAAAAACAAGTTAGTGTATATCCAGTTGAAGAACTAGCATAGTCGAAATTATAGCTTACCACAAAGGTAAGCTTTTTTTGTCTTAAAGTTTTTTAATGGTATATTTCAAACAAGGAGGAATAATGTGCAAAAGGGGAAAATGGATTATATTGCTCATATAAAAGAAAGTTTTAGAAGTCAAAGACATGATTTTATGAACTATTTTCAAATAGTATATGCATATATTCAACTTGGGAAGACAAATGAAGCTATTGATAGCATAAAGAAAGTAATAAGTTTAAATATGAGTCTAAGCAATATATATAGTCTGTCGTTATTTCATGTAAGTTTATATCTAGATATGATGGTTAGAGAGTTAGATGATTTAGAACATGAAATAGTAATAAAAGTAAACAATCATACTGATTATGACTTAAGACTTATAGATAATGAGGAAGAAATATTAGATGATTTAAAATGTATCTTTAAAAAAGTTATTAGAAACGATTATGATGGAAGTATAATAAATTTAGAAATTGAAGAATTTGAAGACAGTATAAGATTTTTATTTGTAGGGAAAAATAATTCAAGTTCGACTTATACTTTTACTATTAGACCTTAAAATAAGCTAATTAATATATTGACAGGCCTATAAGAATTGGTATAATAAAATTATTGATAATATAAAGAGTGAGATAGGATGATATTATGTTTGTAGATATAGCAAAGATACAAGTAAAAGCGGGAAAAGGTGGAGATGGAGCAGTTGCCTTTAGAAGAGAAAAGTTTGAACCATCGGGCGGTCCCTTTGGTGGAGATGGTGGAGATGGTGGAAGTATTATACTTGTAGTTGATGGTGGTATAAGAACCTTAATGGATTTTAAATATAAAAAATACTATCAAGCAGATAATGGTGAAAATGGAAGGACTAAAAAACAATATGGCAAAAAGGGAAATGATTTAATACTGAAAGTACCATCAGGAACTATTGTAAAAGATAAGAATTCTGGAAAAGTAATAGTGGATTTAAAAGAAGATGGTGAAAGTTTTACCATAGTTAAAGGTGGAAGAGGTGGTAGGGGTAATGCTAAGTTTGCTACTTCTACTAGGCAAGCTCCTAGGTTTGCAGAGGCAGGAGAAAAAGGTGAAGAGAGAGTTATATTACTTGAATTAAAGCTAATTGCAGATGTAGGGTTAGTTGGATTTCCTAATGTAGGTAAATCAACTTTACTTTCATTTTTGTCAGCTGCAAAGCCTAAGATAGCAAACTATCCATTTACTACTCTAAAACCTAATTTAGGTGTAGTGAGGATTGAAGAAGGTAAGAGCTTTGTGATTGCTGATATTCCAGGACTTATAGAAGGTGCACATGAAGGTGCTGGATTAGGACATGAGTTTCTTCGCCATGTTGAGAGGACTAAGTTGATAGTTCATCTAATTGATGCTTCTGGTATTGAGGGAAGGAACCCAATTGAAGATTTTCACAAGATAAATGAAGAGTTAGCTAAGTATAGTCCAAAATTATCAGAGAAACCTCAAATAATCGTGGCTAACAAAATGGATATAGAAACATCAAAAGAATGGTATGATAGTATGAAAAAAGAATTAGAGAAAGAAGGCTATGAGATTTATCCTATTTCAGCTGCTACTGGAGAAGGTGTAAATGCCCTTAAGTATGCAATATGGGATAAGCTTTCAACTATAGAAACTTCATACGAAACTTTTGATGAACCTATAGAATATGATGAAGTTGAAGAAGTAGTAGATGATATAATTGTAGAAGTTGAAGATGGAAAATTCATTGTGGAAGGCGATTTTATTGAAAAAGTTTTATATTCTACAAATTTTGATGATATAGATTCATTAAGATACTTTCAGAACACATTAAGAAGGAAGGGAGTAATAGATGAGCTCAAAAGGCTAGGGGTTACGGAAAATGATGTTGTTTATATTTGTGGATATGAATTTGAATTTTTTGAATAATAAAATGGAGGTTTAAGATAAAGATGGAGTGCTTCAACTGTGGAAATTGCAAAGAAAATCAACCTACTTATTATTGTCTAGCTAGGAATGAAGTAGTTATAAATGAAAATTATATACCAGAAGACAAAAGTAGAACTGGCTGGAAAAAAGGAAGTAAGGAATATGAAATTCACAGAAGAAAATCAAGAACTGAAGTAGAAGTATAATTATAAGGAGTGTAACTATTGTTAACAGGAAAACAGAGAAGTTATTTAAAGAGTATTACAAATGGTATAGATCCTATTTTTCAAATAGGAAAAAATGGAATTAATGATAATTTTATTAAGCAAGTAGATGATGCTCTTGAAGCTAGGGAAATTATTAAGGTAAAAGTTTTGAATAATAGTTTCTTGAATGCAAAAGATGCAGCTAACGAAGTAGCTAAATTGACAAATTCAGAATTTGTTCAAAGCATAGGAAATAAGTTTGTTTTATATAGGGAGTCAAAAGATAAAAAGAAGATAGAACTACCTTAAGATTGGCAAAGCCAATCTTTTTTTTAGAGGATTTAACTACACAAATTATTTTTGGAGGTAATTAGATGGAAAGAAAAATTGGTATAATGGGTGGTACTTTTGATCCGATTCATTTAGGACATTTAATATTAGCTGAAGAAACGAGAATCCAATTGAATTTAGATAAGGTGATATTTATACCTACTGGAGAACCACCTCATAAAAAAACTAAAAGTGTTTTAGAACCAATTCATAGATATGAAATGACCTTACTTGCTACAGCTGACAATCCACATTTTCAAGTATCAGCTTTAGAAATAAATAAAGAAGGAGTTTCATATACAATAGATACAATCAAACATCTAAGAAGTTTATATAGTAATTCTACTTTTTATTTTATTACAGGAGCAGATTCTCTAGTTAATATTACTAGTTGGAGAAATGCTGATGAACTTTTAACACTATGTAAATTTGTTACTACTAAGAGAAGAGGTATCCCAAATAGTGAATTAGATGATGCTGTAAATAAGATAAATCAAACATTTAGAGACACAGTATACCTATTATCTATACCATATATTGAAGTATCTTCAACTGAGGTAAGAAATAGAGTAAAAAATGGAGAATCCATAAAATATTATGTACCTGATAGTGTAGAGACATACATAAGAAAAAATAATTTCTATAAGTAGTTGAGGAGAGTTTAGAATGATAGAAAATTGGATGTTAAAAAAACTAAAGGGAGATATAAGTGAAAAGAGATACATACATTCTATAGGTGTTATGGAAACTTGTGTTAAATTAGCAAAAAGCTATGGCGCAGATGAGGAAAAATCAGCATTAGCAGGTCTATTACATGATTGTGCTAAATACAAGGATAAAAGAAATTTATTGAAAATGGCTAGTGATTTTGGTATAATTTTAGATAATGTGATGAAATACAATATTGAGCTTATTCATGGACCTTTAGGTGCTGAAGTTGCTAGAAGAACTTATTTTGTAAATGATGAGGAAATATTAAATGCAATTAGAGTGCACACTATAGGCAAAGAAAATATGAGTTTGCTAGAAAAAATAGTATTTATTGCAGACTATATTGAACCAAGTAGAGAATTTGAAGGGGTAAAAGAAATAAGACAGTTGGCCTTTGTGGACCTTAATGAAAGTATTCTTAGGGCAATGGACAACACAATTAAATATGTAATTGATGGTGGGAGTTTGTTACATTTAGATACAGTAAAAGCTAGGAACTATTTGAAACTAGAAAAGAAATTGGAGTGAGGTCTCGTGAAGAAAAAATTTTTTAAAACTTTTTTTATCTCTTTTTTAATATTTGTTTTTATTTATAGTGGTGCAGTTCACTACTTGGTGAAAACAGATGATGTAAGTGATAATGAAGAAACATTTTTTGACAGAGTATCTGAGGAAAAAAATGATGAGTTGACTTTCCTACTATTAGGAATTGATACTAAAGATCTTTCTAAAAATAGCAAAGAAAGATCTGATACTATGATGTTGTGTAAAATTGACAGGTCAACTGGTGGTATTTCAATTTTATCTATTCCTAGGGATACAAGAGCATATATAAGAGGGAGAAAAAACGAAGAGAAAATAAACCACGCACATGCTTATGGCGGTCCTGAATTATCAGTTAAGGCAGTTAAGGACTTGTTAGGAATTGATTTAGATTATTATGTAAGGGTGGACTACAAAATAGTTAATGAATATGTGGATTTAATTGGTGGGGTAGAAGTGGACGTGCCTATGGATATGAACTATGAGGATCCAGTAGCAGATCCGCCACTTCGTATACATTTAAAAGAGGGTAGACAAGTACTAGATGGTGACAAGGCGATGCAATTTTTAAGATTTAGAAAAGGATATAAAGAGCAAGATATAGGTAGAATAAAGGCACAGCAACAATTTATTAAAGCTACTATGAAGCAAACTTTAAAGCCAGGAAACATTGTTAAGCTGCCTCAAATAATTGCTACTTATTATAAATATGTTGATACAAATATACCTCTAGATCAGATAATGATTTATGCAACAAAGGCAAAAGACTTTAGCAGTGAGAATATGGAAATGGCTACAATACCTGGAGAACCAAAAAATATCAAAGGAATATCATATTATATACCTTATAAAGAAGAGACAGATGAATTAGTTAAGAATATGTTTTTAGAACATAGAACTGTTGATAATGAGAAAATTGATAGTGAAGAATTAAAAAACTAATACTGTAGGGGGTATTTTGGGTGGTAGATTTGGATAAAAGACTTTCTGTTATAGTGAAGGCTTGTGATGATAAAAGAGCTTTTAATATTAAAGTATTAGATATAAGTAAACTTTCAAGTATTGGGGATTATTTTGTAATTGCTAGTGCAAACTCTGCTGTACAGGTATCAGCTATTGCAGATGCAGTAGAGGAAAAAATGTCTAAGGCTGGATTTAAGCTAATCCAAAAAGAAGGACATAATTTTTCTACATGGGTTTTATTAGATTATGGTGATATTATTGTTCATATATTCAAAAAAGAAGACAGGGACTTTTATAATTTGGAAAGACTCTGGTCTGATAGTGATGAATTAGATGTTAATCTTCTCATTTCGCAAGAATGAGAAGATTTTTATAACCCATAGGAAAGTTCTAGCTTTTCTTAATATAAAACTTTCCCAAATGGGTTTTAAAAATCACAAAAAGGAGGAGAATTATGAATAATATGCTAGTAAAAACAAACAAAGCACCTGCTGCAATTGGTCCTTATTCACAAGGAGTAAAGGGTGGTAATATTATTTTTACATCAGGACAACTACCAATAGTTCCTGAAACAGGGGAATTGATATCTAATGATATCAAGAGAGCAACAAAACAAAGTATGGAAAATGTAAAAGCTATACTTACTGAGGCAGGTGCAACATTAGAAGATGTAGTAAAGGTTACAATATTTATTAAAGACATGGGAGAATTTGCATTAGTAAATGAAGTATATGGTGAATATTTTAATGTACACAAACCAGCAAGATCTTGTGTAGAAGTTTCTAAGTTGCCAAAAGACGGAAAAATTGAAATTGAAGCAATCGCTATAATTTAACATGAAAAGAAAAATGACCCTATTTTATTGGGTCATTTACTCTTTTATAGAAGTTTTTTCTTCTCTTTTTTCTCTTTGATTTTCTAATCATATCAGAAGTTTTAAGTGAAATAATTATTAGAATAATTAATATTACCCACCACTTACTTAGAAAACTTGATTTTATATTTACTTTAGTAATTTCCATAGTAGATATTACATCTGCTTGTCCTAGAAGCTTACCATCTAAGGTATATTCTATATTACCTAAAACCTGCCCTTTTTCAATTGGGGCCTCTATATTTTCTTGTATATTTATTTTTTTCTTAATTTTTCTTAAGCTGTCTTTAGGAACAATTGTATATAGGCTATCACTTATAATCCCCGTAGTTAGGGGAATTGAACCATTTTGAACATCAATATTATCAATAAACTCATTCTTAAAAGATAGTTGTGTTTTTTCAAATTCATTAAAGCCATAGTTTAATAGTTTATGAGTGTCTACATATATATTTGTACCATTTGATTTTAAAACAACACATATAAGTTTTCTATTACCTTTAGTAGCTGATGATACTAAACACTGATCTGCTACTTTTGTATAACCATTTTTTACTCCATCTGCCCATTCATATTTAATGGGTATAATTTTACCATCAACTTCAATTTTCTTTTTACTATATAGAAGTTTGTTATGATTAGTTATATACCTAGCTTCACTTTTTTTATTGGTAGGAGGAATAGTATAGTTATACTGTTTGACAATATTTCTAAAAGTATCATTGTTCATTGCATATTTAGCTATCATAGCTAAATCATAAGCAGTAGTAACATGATTTTCATCTGGGAGTCCACTTGGGTTTGTAAAATGCGTATCTAAAGCTCCAATTTCTTTTGCTTTTTTATTCATTAAAATAGCAAATTCATCAATACCTCCAGAAATATTTTTAGCTATTGCTGCAGCTGCATCATTTGCTGATTCTATAAGGAGAGCATGTACTAAATTTTTTAGAGATATTTGTTCATCATAATCTAGTGCAATATGTGTTCCATCTGTTGCTTTAATAATATCTTCATCAATTGTAACAATATCGTTTAGACTTCCCAATTCAATAGCTAATATTCCAGTCATAATTTTTGTAGTGCTGGCAGGATAGAGCTTCATATGTGAGTTTTTTTCATATAGAATTTGTCCGGTTTCTCCATCTATTAATATAGCACCTTCTCCTACAATATCTAAGCTATCTGCATAGGAAAAGCTATATGTAAATATAGTGATTAAAATTACAAATATAAGCAAAATTTTTTTCAACATATCCACCTACCTTAATTTTATATTAATATAAGTATATCAGAAATTTATACTTTTTTTAATATATTAAATTAAATAATGTATAAAAAGAGGGAAAAGTGAAAATTAGTAGAATTTAACTATTATAAAAATCTTTAAGAGAGGTGGTTTTTTGATAATCTTTACAAAAAGGCAACAAATAGTTATACTATTACTAGTTGTAATAGTTATTTCAATTACATCTATTGGTATTTATAAAAAAAATGTAAGATTTGATGATGAGGTAAATAAGTTAAGTTCAATAGAAGAGGATGAAATATTAAATAATGGTAATGAAGATAGTCAAGAAATTGGAGAAGATAATAATGAGAAAAATAATGGTATTATAATGGTACACATTAGTGGACAAGTTTATAAACCTGGTCTTATAGAGCTTGAAGATGGTTCTAGGGTAATTGATGCTATAAATAAAGCTGGTGGTATGAAAAGTGAAGCTGATATTGATAGAATCAATTTAGCTAAAAAGGTAGTTGATGAAGAGAAGATTTATATTCCTAAAATAGGGGAAGAAATATCATGTATTGATACTAACATAAGTTTATGTGAGGATAATACAAGTAAAGATACTAAAAAGATAAATATTAATACTTGTTCAAAAGAAGAACTTATGAGTTTGTCGGGAATTGGAGAAGTTCTTGCAACGAGGATAATAGAGTATAGGGAAACAAATGCCTTTAAGTCTATTGATGATATAATGAATGTATCAGGTATTGGGAATAAAAAGTTTGAAAGCATAAAAGACTATATAACTGTAAATTGAGAAAGAAGGGATATGATGAGTGAAAAAAGATTGACACAACTAACAAAGAGTTCAGGGTGAGCAGCAAAATTAGGTCCAGATACCTTGGCGCAAGTTTTGCGTCATTTACCAAAAGTACATGATGATAATTTGATAATTGGATTAGACACATCAGATGATGCTGCTGTGTATAAGATAAATGATGAATTAGCTCTAATAGAGACGTTAGATTTTTTTACTCCAGTGGTAGATGATCCATATACATTTGGACAGATAGCCGCTGCAAATTCATTAAGTGATGTTTATGCTATGGGAGGAAATCCTGTTTTAGCTATGAATATAGTGTGTTTTCCAAATTGTTTGTCTCCAAAAGTTTTAGTGGAGATACTTAAGGGAGGTCATGACAAAGTACAGGAGTCTGGTGCGATACTAGTTGGAGGGCATACAGTTGAAGATGATGAACCAAAATACGGACTTTCTGTTACTGGCTTTGTTCACCCAGGCAAAGTGTTGTCAAATTCAAATGCTAAACCGAAGGATGTATTAGTATTAACTAAACCTATCGGTATAGGTATTGCTAATACTGCTATCAAGGGAGGTTTAGCTGATGAAAAATGTTATACTGAAGCAGTAAAGGTAATGAGTACACTAAATAAATATGCTAGTGAAGCTGCAGGAGAGGTTAAAGTAAACAGCTGTACTGATATAACAGGCTTTGGACTTTTGGGACATAGCTTAGAAATGGCTATGGGTAGTAATGTGACAATAAGGATTAAAAGTGAAATGGTTCCAATAATTGAAGGTGCGTTGGAGTATGCGCAAATGGGATTAGTACCTGCAGGAGCATATAAAAACGAAGCGTATATTGGGGATAATGTTAAATTCATTAAGGATGTACCGATGGAAATAAAGGATGCACTATTTGATCCTCAAACATCAGGTGGTCTTCTATTGTCAGTTCCAGAAGATCAATTAGACAAATTACTTGAAGAATTAAAAAATACACCTACTTCTTTTGGTGTAATAGGAGAAGTTATAGAAAAGAGAGATGTATATTTGGAAGTAGAATAATGATGAGGATGGATGTATATGAAGGAGAAGAAAAATTTATTTACTTTAATACCTAAGGTAGATGATTTATTACAAAATCCACATATAGAGAAACTAGGTCATGAAGTGCCAAGAGTTGTGGTGGTTGACTCTATAAGGGAAGAGGTGGATTTATTAAGAAATCATATTAAGGAAAAAAGGTTTTCTGAAGATGAGCTTAAAGAGAAAATTAAAGTATTGCCACAGTATATTGAAGAAAGAGTGCTTAGTAAAAATAGATTTAAACTAAAAAAGGTAGTAAATGGCACTGGAGTAGTCATCCATACAAATCTAGGTAGATCTTTGATTAGTGAAGAAATAATGGAAAACATAGTAGATGTAGCTACTAATTATTCAAATTTGGAATATGACCTTAGCTTAGGAGAAAGAGGTTCAAGATATAGTCACTTGGAAGAAATCATCAAAGCTATAACAGGTGGTGAATCTGCTATGGTTGTCAATAACAATGCAGCTGCAGTGTTATTGGCTCTTAGTACAATGGCAAGGGATAGAGAAGTGATTGTTTCTAGGGGAGAATTAATTGAGATTGGAGGTTCTTTTAGAGTACCTGATGTTATGGCTCAAAGTGGAGCACAATTAGTAGATGTAGGAACTACAAATAAGACACATATTTGGGATTATGAAAATGATATTAATGAAAATACAGGAGCACTTTTAAAAGTTCATACTAGTAATTATCGAATATTAGGTTTTACTTCTTCAGTTTCAATTGAAGATCTAAAGGTACTTAGAGACAAGTACAACATACCACTTATTGAAGATTTAGGCAGTGGAGTATTAATAGATTTATCAAAATATGGTTTAGAATATGAACCAACTGTGCAAGATTCAATAAGAAAGGGTGTAGACATAGTCACATTTAGTGGAGACAAATTACTAGGTGGACCTCAAGCGGGGATTATAGTTGGTAAAAAAGAATATATTGACCAAATGAAGAAAAATCCCCTTACTAGAGCTTTTAGAGTAGATAAGTTTACTATATCTGCATTAGAGAGTACATTGAGATGCTACTTAGATGAAGAAAAAGCAGTGAAGAGTATTCCTACTCTTAATATGTTGACAATGACTTTGGATGAACTAGAATCCAAGGCTAATATTTTAAGGGAAGTTTTATGCAAAGAGATTGATGAAGATTATTTAGAAGTAGAAATTGTTGATGATACTTCTGAAGTAGGAGGTGGGTCTCTCCCATTAGAAAAGTTATCAACAAAATGTGTAACACTATCTCCTAAAAAAATTAGTTCATCACAATTTGAGAAAAATTTGAGAGACTATGAGATACCTATAATAACTAGAGTATATAGAGATAAAATATATATTGATTTAAGAACTGTAAAAGATTCTGAATTTGAAATAATATTAAATGGAGTATTATACGCTTTAGAAATGTAAGGAGAGTGCTTTTATGAAGCATATTATCATAGGAACAGCAGGACATATAGATCATGGTAAAACTACTTTAATAAGAGCTTTAACTGGAAGAAATACAGATAGATTAAAAGAAGAACAAAATAGAGGTATATCCATAGAATTGGGATTTACTTATTTTGATTTACCAAGTGGAAAAAGAGCAGGAATTATTGATGTTCCAGGACATGAAAAATTCATAAAGAATATGTTAGCTGGAGTTATTGGTATAGATATAGTAATATTGGTTGTTGCAGCAGATGAAGGTGTTATGCCACAGACAAAAGAACATTTAGCAATATTAGATTTACTGGGGATAAAAAGTGGCTTTATAGTTTTGACAAAAGCTGATTTAGTTGATGAAGAGTGGATGGAATTGGTTATGGACGATGTAGAAAATACTGTTAAAGGAACATTTTTAGAAGGAACGCCCATAATTCCCGTTTCTTCAACTAAAGGCACAGGAATAGAAAAGGCTATTGAAACTATAGATAAACTTACAGAAGTAGTTGAAGAGAGAAGTGAAGAAGGAAGACCTAGATTGCCTGTCGATAGGGTATTTACAATTTCTGGTTTTGGCACTATAGTTACTGGAACTTTGATTTCAGGTACATTTAAAGTTGGAGATGAAGTACAGGTTTTCCCTGGGAATAAAACAGCAAGGATTAGGTCTATTCAAGTACATGATGAGGATACTGACATTGCATATGCTGGACAAAGGGTTGCTGCAAATTTAGCAGGTTTAAAGAAGTCAGAAGTTAACAGAGGAGATGTAATAGCTCCTATCAATTCCATGAAGGATACTATGATGTTAGATGTAAAAGTTAAAAATTTACCAGATACGCCTAAAATCATAGAGAATAGAAGTAGACTTAGATTATATATTGGTACCAAAGAAGTTTTGTGTAGAATAGTACTATTAGATAAGGAATGTTTGACTCCAGGAGATACTGGATATGCTCAATTGAGGCTTGAAGAGCCTACCGTTGCTAAAAGAGGTGACAGATTTATATTGAGATTTTATTCACCTATGTTTACTATTGGTGGAGGGGAGGTATTAGAACCAAATCCAGAAAAAAAGAAAAGGTTTGAAAAGAGTTCATTGGAAGAATTAAAAATAAAGGAAATGGGGCAATCAAAAGATATACTTGAAAAAATTATTTTAGATAAAAGTAAGGAAGTTCCTTCTTTAAAGGATATTTCTATTTATACAGTTATGCCTGAGGAAGAAGCTATAAGTGAAATTAAAATATTAGAAAAAGAGAACAAGGTTAGATGCATTACTCAATCAAAAGATATTTATATTCTCCATAATAATTATATTGATGGTTTAAATAGTGATATTGAAAAGGAGTTAAAGAATTTTCATATAAAAAGACCATTAAAAGCTGGAATTTCTAAAGAAGAGATAAGAAGTAAATATTTCAAACATGTAAAACCTAAAATAGCAGATAGTTTGTTTAATTTGCTTCTCGAGAAAGGAAGTATAGCAAATAAAAATGAAATTATCTATTTAAAAGATTTTCAAGTAGTCTATACTGAAGAACAGAAAATAATAGCTGAACGTATTAAATCTATATTTAAAGAAAAAGGTTTCTTGCCACCCAAATATGAAGAACTTCTTGAAAATATAAACAAAAGTGAAAAGGAAGTTTCTGAAGTATTTGAATCATTAGTTGATAGAGGTGAAATAATAAAAATTAAAGAAGATACGTATATTCTAAAAGAAACATATAATAGGGCTTTTGAATTATTGGTAGAGTTTTTAAATAAAAATGATTCAATTACAGTTTCTCAGTACAGAGATTTGCTGGATACAAATAGAAAAACTTCAATTATGTTACTTGAATATTTTGATCAAAATAAGATTACTAGAAGAGTTGAAGATAAGAGAGTTTTTTTCTAACATAAAAAAGGATTATACAGAAAAGTGTCGAATTATATAGTATGGAGTATAGGATAATGAATATGAGGTGATATTATGAGCACCAAAATATTAATTGTAGACGATGAGAAAGTCTTCGTAAAAGGTTTAAGGTACAGCTTAGAACAAGATCAGTATGTTATTGATACAGCTTATGATGGGTATGAAGCATTAGAAAAGTCTAAAAAAAAGCAATTTGATTTAATAATTTTAGACTTGATGTTACCGGGAATTGATGGCTTGGAAGTTTGTCAAAAGATAAGACAAGATTCCCAAGTGCCTATTATAATGCTTACAGCAAAAGGAGAAGATATAAACAAGATATTGGGTCTTGAATATGGAGCTGATGATTACCTAACTAAACCTTTTAATATTTTGGAATTGAAAGCAAGAATTAAGGCTATACTTAGAAGGGCAAATATGAGAAATACTAAAATTACCGATCAAGTAATTAAAATTGATGATTTTACTATAAATCCTTTAGGTAGAAAACTTACAGCTAGAGGTAAGGAAGTCAATTTAACTGCAAAGGAATTTGATTTGTTGCTGTTATTAGCTTCTAATCCAGGGAAAGTATTTACTAGAGAGGAATTATTAGAAACTATATGGGGATATGAATATTTTGGTGATTTAAGAACAGTAGATGTTCATATAAGAAGGCTTAGGGAAAAAATTGAAAGAGATTCTAGCCAAGCTGAGTATATACTTACTAAATGGGGAGTTGGTTACTATTTTAGGAGTAGACCACAATAATAAAAGATTAATTAGTGTAAGGTGGAAATTAGTTTCCACCTATTTGTTATTAATATTAGTAACTTTAATCATTATAAATATTTTTATTTCTAATGCAATGCTAAAGATGTATACGGATCAAAGAGAAAAGGATATTTTTATTAAAGCAAATATTATATCTAATAGAATAAGATATCAATTAGATTCTAATAGGATGAATGAAGCTTTAACAAGGGTAGCAATAAAAGAATATAGTAAAGATATTAATTCGAGAATTATTATAGTTGATGATAAGCATGTAGTTCGAGGAGATTCAAAGAATATTTTTATTGGGGAAGTTTTTAACCATGACGAAATAAATAGTGCTTTAAATGGTAAAAACAGTAGTAATATTTACAGATTTGATAATATTGGACGTGTTATGTATATAGCAGTACCAATTGTATTTGATGGAAATATTATAGGTGCTACACTGATCTCTACATCAATAGATGACATATATGGAGAAGTAAGACATATATCTAGGAAAATTGATTTAATTTCAGCAATTAGTATGCTAGTTACAGGTTTAATAGCATTTTTATCTGCTGGTGTTATTTTTAAGCCTTTAGATGATTTAAAGGGTGCAATTAAAATGGCGACTAGGGGACAGTTAGAAGAAAAAGTTAATATTAAAACCAATGATGAATTTAAAGAAGTAGGGGATGCATTTAATATGATGATATTACGATTGGAACAGGTAGATACTCAAAGAAAAGATTTTGTTGCGAATGTTTCCCATGAATTAAAAACACCATTAACTTCTATAAAAATTCTTTCTGAATCATTAATCACCCAAGAAAATTTTGATGTTGATATATATAAAGATTTTTTAAAGGATATTGATTCTGAGGTAGATAGATTAAATAATATTATTACTGATTTGCTTTCTCTTGTGGATTTAGATAAAGAAAAGATTACGTTAGAATATAAACCTACATACATTAATTTTTTGCTTGAAAGGATTTATTTACGACTAAAACCTATGGCAGAAAAGAAAGATGTTGATTTAAAATTGTTATTAAATGAAAAAATTCAACTTAGTATTGATGGTGAAAAAATACAACAAGCTATTATAAATATAATAGAAAATGCAATAAAATACACTCCATCTGGTGGAACAGTGGAATTGAAATTGTATAATAAAAGTAAAGAAGCAATTATAGAAATAAAAGATAATGGAATTGGAATACCAAGGGAAAATATTTCTAATATATTTGAAAGATTTTATAGAGTAGATAAAGCTAGGTCTCGGGATACTGGTGGTACAGGATTAGGGCTTTCAATTGCATGGCAAATAGTAACTTTACATCAAGGAACTATTGAAGTAGAAAGCGTAGTTGGTTTAGGTAGTACTTTTTATATAAAACTACCTAATAATTATTAATACTTTGGAGGAATCTATATGTCTAAGAAAATTTTATTTTTATTTATTATAATTTTAATATGCAATATTTCAATTGGGTGCGATAAGTATGATGTAATAGATGAAAATAGCAACAACTTTCCTCCAATCAACCCTCTACCAGATGATAAATTAGAGTTAATATTGTATTATCCCAATTCATCTATGGAATACTTAGTCCCAGAATTTAGGGCTGTTCCTAAGAAAAGTGAAGATGTTGAAATAATAGTTATTAACGAGTTATTAAAAGGAACTAAAGGTAGAAACTTAGTTAATATTATTCCTCCTAATGCTAAAGCTCAAACTTTATATGTAACTGATAAAATAGCATATGTTAGTTTTTCAAGGGATTTAATATACAATAACTATACAGAAAAGGAAGAAGCTTTAATTATATATTCTATAGTTAACACATTGACTAGTTTGCCAAATATAGAGGAAGTACAAATACTAATAGATGGCAAAGCTGAGGATGTACTATGTAAACATTATAGTATTAAGGAACCATTAAACTTTAGCCATATGATTGTTACAAAAGATTATATAAGTCCTATTTCTATAGTTAATGAGTATTATAGTTCTATAATTGAAGAAGACTATGATAAAGCTATGAGCATGTTGGATTTTGAGGATGTAGAGAAAATAAGATACAATACATTGAAAGCTTATATTGTTGATGCGTTTAAAGGAACAAATAAGTATGTTATAAAGAATTATATAATTAATAAATATGAAGATGAACTAAATATAAACTTGTTTGTTATTTTTACGTATGAAAAAAACAATACAAAATACTCCAATAAAACTATTAATTTGAAATACGATGGGAACAACTTTTTGATAAAAGCACTAGGAAATTAGGAAAATACCTTGAAAATAAAGAAGTTTTATTTTATAATAATATATATTACCTAAATTTCTATAAAGGTTTACTTTGTTTTATGTTTTTCGCCATAAAATTTTGTCGAATATATATGGGGGTAGATGAGTCCTGGTGGGCTCTCTGGTCTTCAAAACCAGTGCGAGGGGTTAGGAGCTTCTTGGGTGAGTTCGATTCTCACATACTCCCGCCATTGAAAATCTGCGACTCTGGTCGCCTTTTTTATTGCCAAAATATTCACAATGATTAAGAAAAATTAATAAATACAAAAATAGTATTTCTAATTAAGAATTAATGATATACTATTATAGTAGGAAATTAATGATTAAATGTAGCAGATATAAAATAAAGTGATAAGGGCTAAAGCCCTTTCTCTATGAAAAACACTTTAGTCTTATAGTAGATTATGCTGTGATTTTTCAAAGGGGGATTTTTATGAAGAACAAAAATGTTATGGTTTGTGTAACGCAACAGAAAACTTGCGAAAGATTAATCGTTAGTGGGTACAGCATGTTAAATCTAAATACTGATAAGTTATTTGTAATACATGTAGTAAATGAAAAAGATAATTTTTTAAACAATGATAGTGATGGAGAAGCTTTAGAGTACTTATTTAATGTATCTAAGAAAGTAGGAGCAGATTTAACTGTTTTAAGATCAAAAGATGTAACAAATGCTATGGAAGAATTTGCGAAGAAAAATGATATTACTCACATATTAATGGGAGCTTCGCCAGATGTTGATGTAAAGGAAAATCAGAACATAACTCTAAAATTAAAAAAGACATTGCCAAAAGTAGAATTTATTATATTATAAAAAACACTTCCTATATTAGGAAGTGTTTTTTTAGAAAAATATAGGAAGATAAGGCATATACTATTGTAACGATGATATATAAGGAGGTTCAATATGGCTAAAGTAAGAAGAATGTTTCCGGGAGGAAATACATCTGAAGGTTTTTACTCATATCATAAGTATATTACTAAAGACACACCAAAGCGAATGTTTATATTGAAAGGTGGACCAGGCTCAGGAAAGTCAACAATTATGAAACAGATTGGTCAAAAATTTTATAAGAAAGGATATTGTATTGAATATCATCACTGCCCATCAGATAGTGATTCAGTAGATGGCATAGTTATAGTAGATGCAGATATTGCAGTAATTGATGGTACTGCTCCTCATATGATTGATCCGATTATGCCAGGATTGTTAGACGAGATAGTTGATTTGGGAAAGTATATAGATGAGTCGAAGGTTACTAAGAATAAAGATGTAATACTTAAGGCAAAACATGAAAATAAGAGTAGTTATAGAAGTGCATATTCATTTTTCAGTGCTGGTAGAGAAATTTTAAATGAAATAGCTGAAAATAACAAAGAGAGAATGGAGTTTGGGAAAGTTAATAAAATATCTTGTGAAATACTTGAAGAAATATTCAAAGACAAAAAAACATATTTAGAAGTTGGAAATGCTAGACATCTATTTAATCGTGCTCTAACACCTCAAGGCTTAACGGATTATACAGAAACCTTGATAAATGATATAGAATATATATATTACTTAAAAGGAGATTATGGCACAGGAAAATCTACATTGCTACGAAGGGTTTCAGAAGAGGCTACACTTAGAGGATATGATGTGGAAGTATTTCACCAGCCTTTAATACCTCAGAAAATAAATAGCATTGTACTTCCACAATTATCCCTTTTAATTATTACTGATGAAATAGATGTAAAAATCCAAAGGGAAGTAATCGATCTAGATGATTATTTAAAGGAAAAAATAGATTTGGTGGAAAGCTACAATATATTTGAATGTTTAATAGGCAAAGGAATAGAGTATTTAAAAAATGCAAAAGCTAATCATGATATATTAGAAAAATACTATCATGAAGCAATAGATTTTGATGGTATTGAGAAGGAAAAAGAAAAACTTATTGAAAAGATAAATATTTTAATATAAAAATGGAAATTAGAAAATTGCAGCTTTAAATGGGCTGCTCTTTTTTTACACCAAAATCAAGAGCAATAGTATTACACTCAATCTTTACCTTAGGTTTAGATTGAGTGTATATCAAATTATAGAAGATATACTACATGGATAGAATGTCTTTCTAAAACGAAGTTGTAAAATTTGATAGCTTAGTTTTATTATGTAAAAATATACTAAACTTTATAAAATTATTTTAGAGAATCAAGGTAAGCATTGATTATTTGCTTTGACCTGTCAGTTAGTGAATAGTTCCACTTGTTTAAACACCAGTCATAAGTAAGTCCTCTTTGAATTGTTGTATAAGTTTTTCCTAATTCAGCGTATGAACGATTAGTAGTAATCTCTCGGTTCTCAATAGTTTCTTTGAATAAACGATTAACGAGTTTGTAATATAATCTGTCAGGATTTAAGATATGTCTTTCAAATTGAGTTCTTACCTCCATACCATATAAATCGGAGTAAAATACTTTATATGGAGAATTTTCAAGATTATCAGAAACAAATACGTTAAAATCCTTTAATCTTTGTAATGCACTGTTTGTACTATCTTCAGTTTTAAGCCAGTCATAATAGACTTCATCAAATTTATATGCTACACAAAACAATAATTCTTCTTTACCTCTAAAGTGATGATAGAAAGAGCCTTTTGAGGTTTTTGATTTTTTGATTATTTCGTTAACAGTTGTATTTTCATATCCTTTATCTAGAAAAAGCTCCAATGCTGTATCAAGGAGTTTTTTACGAACTTTTGTCATTTTAACATTTGTTGGCATATTCCTATCCCCCATGATTTTTTCTGTATTATAGCACAATATATAATTTGTTGCAAGAATACTGAATTTTAGCTTATAATTTTTTTAACTTGACATATATACTAGAAAATAGTATTATTATGTATAAATTAATTGTACTGTAGTACGAAACACATTATTAATTTTATTGGTGATATGAATTTATTATTCAGTATAACAAATCAAACTTTTAGGAGGAAATTATGAGATTCCATAATAATAAGATATTTAAGGTAGTAGATAGTGAAGATAGTGAATATATAGAAAAAGCGCTTAAAATATCATTTATTTCCGGATTTTATTCAACATCTTCGAGATTTCCTGTTGCATCATCAGAAAAGGGAATTAATATGGAAAACGTTAACCCGGAAGATTTAATAAATGTACCTCAAAATAATACACCAGAAAAATATACTGCATCATCAGATTCAGCTGTTTATCTAAAAGAACTTAATGACAACAGCAAAAAAGGGCTTGAAAGTCTTTTTGATAAAGGATTTGTGTTAAGTGATGAGAATAATGATTTGCTTGCAGACAGCATGAACGTTAGATTTGATATAAAAAATCTTAATGATAAATCGGTTTTAGCTGCAGCATGTAATATGACGTTCAGATATGGTATGTCAGTAACATCGTTTAGTGGAAAGCTTATTGCTGATGAAGATTATAAAGGCAGCAGAATAGTTTTTGAAGGAACAGGAGAACCTTCAATTAAATTTACTGATGGACAAGCAAAGATTATTCATGTGTATGGAAAGGGTTTAAGGCTAGAAAAATTTGCTGCTAAATTATGCCAGGAGCTTCCTGAAATGGGTTGCGGATATACGTGGACAAATTACAAAGAAGATTTTTTCAATTCTTTTAAGTTAAGAAATTTGGATGGCCAGCTCAGCTATGCTAAAACTTTTATGAGTTCATCTGATGATGAAAGTACTGTTTATGCTGAACCTAACTTAGATGTAAGATATGATAAATATAAAGACGAGTTTAAAAAAACAAAATTTATTAATTTTAAAGGTAATAGAAAGATATATTCAAAGGAATATGACATAAGTTGGGAAGTCGACGAGCTTAGGGGAGTGGTTAAAGATGAACTTATTCCTAAGCTTAAAGTTGGATCTAGAGTAAAAATAATAGCTGCAGTAAGTGAAAATAAAGATGTAAGAGATAAACTTAAAACAGAAATAACAAAAATGCTTTCTAATTTGGGCTTTGATGTAGATATAGAAATAATCTGTGCGTATAAGCAAGGATATTCATGGATTTCAGACGTTATAGTTCCGAAGCTAAAGGGGAAAAATGCATCAGAAATAAAGGTTAGATTTAAACCTTTCCTTCCTGAGGATCAGACTGAATGGGCAGAAGAAGATGGTGCAACACCATCATATTCTAATTTTGGGAGCTATGATGAAAACAAGTGGTATGATCTTCCTATAAGATTTCTTCAAGAGTTATATCCCATTGATGAAGTAGCAGCCCGTGAGCTTGGTATTTCGAAAGATGACATAAAATTTGAATATTATGAAGATTTTGAGGATATAACTTACGAGTTGATAGCTTTTGATAAATCAGGCAATACATTGCTTAATGAACAATATAAAGTTGAAACTTATGAAAGACCTTATATATCAGAAATGCCTGGGCTAGGAAAAGTTCACCCTGCTACGGGGTATTTAAAAGCTTACTGTGAAGGCACTGAAATAATAAATAGACAAATCAGAACAGATACAGATAAAGTATGGGAGATATTCCAAAATGAAATTCTTCCTGAAAGTAAAAAATTTGTTTTGGACAAATATAATGGTAGAGTTACAAGCGATAATGAACCTTTTTTCTCAAAATTGGAAATAAAAGCTGAACTTTCTGAACCAAATTTTAGGACAGGCACTCGTGAAGATATGATATCGTCACTTGATGCACTTCATGAAGATATGTATTTTGTTGCTACTGACTATTATAAAAATTTTGGTTTTATTGAGTCTGGAGTACCTTTTGAAGCTCCTGGATTGATTTTACCTGATTTAAGAGAATCAGAAGGTAAGCCTAAGCTTATTGTTACTCTTTATGGTACAGAAGCTGAACATGCAGGTGTGTTAAAGGATGGTAAATTTTTCACATATAAAGCTGAAAGTCCTGAAATGTATGTTGATGAAATCAACTTTAATCAAAATGATGAACTGAATTACAATATTAAAACTGAAAACTGCGATAAGAATATGCTTAAAGAATATTTTGATTTAATGAGTAAAGGAGTTCTTGAAGCATCTGAACAGACATCATATATTTCTTCAATGAGCATAAAGGAATATGGTATTAGCTGTACTAAGCAGACTGAGGAAAGAGCAGAAGTAAACATTGAAAGAGATGTTGAAATAATAAGAGGTATTGATTTTAAAGAAGGCTCTGTTATAGGGTATGATGATTATATTAAAATAATTAATGAACTAAAAAAAGTATCGTGTTTGAAGGTCTATATTGCAGGCAAAAGTTATAATGGAAGACTGATTTATGGTATAGATATAATCCCTGAAGGTGAAACGGGTTTTGTATCAGAAGTTAAGTCTTTGACATATAATCCTTCTGAACTTATCAATTGTAGACATCATGCAAATGAGGTATCTTCAACAAATGCTTCATTTAGAATTATAAAAGAACTTGTATGTAATCCTGAAAGTAGAAAGATTGCGGATAATCTAAATATTACAATTATTCCTGTAGAAAATGTGGATGGTGCTGCACTTCATTATCAACTTATGCAAATCAATCCTAATTGGAAGTTTCATGTAGCACGTTTTGATGGATTGAGCAAGGAATTTTTCCGTGAAATATTTAATAAGGATTCTATTCATACTGAAGCACATGCTTTTGGTAGAATTTATAAACGAATTCTTCCTGATTTGATTGTAGATAACCACGGTGTACCTTCACATGAGTGGGAGCAGCAGTATTCAGGATATACATCTCCTTCATATAAAGGATTTTGGCTGCCTAGATCTATTCTGTACGGATATTTTTGGCCACCTAAAGAAGATGAATTTAAAGATAATATTATTCTTTGTAATAAACTACAGGATGAAGTTTCTTATGAAATTGGATTACACAAAGAACTTAAAGAGCTTAATCTTGAATGGGCTGAAAGATTTGAGAAATATGCACATAACTGGATGCCTAAGCTTTTCCCAGCAGATTATTACAATGGTATGATCTTCTACTGGATTTATAAGAATCATAGTGCTGATGCTAGTTATGTTTCATGGAGACATCCATGGATAAATACAGCTTATTTTACGAGTGAAGTAGCTGATGAAACAGCACAGGGAAATTATTTAAAAACGTGTACAGATGCCCATTTTTATCACAATATGAGAATTCTAAATGTTATGTCAGGTGTTAAAAAATCATATAGATATGAATATAATGATTTGGGTGATAAACTGGTACTTAAATTAACAAGACAAAGACCAATATTTGTCTAGTTAATTATAGTATAAATATTTTAAGACAGATATTCTGTCTAAATAAATAGGAGGGAAGAAATAATATGAATTATTTAGTGTTATTAGGTGTTTTAGTTGTAATCGTTGGTTTTGCATTAAAGCTTGATTCAATTTTGATTATTGCAGTGGCAGCAATCGTTACTGCTATAACTGGAAGAATGGGAATAGTTGAATTCTTAGATGTTTTCGGTGCAACCTTTGTTGGTTCAAGATACATGAATGTATTCTTGATTGTATTATTGCTTACAGGAACTTTGGAGAGAAATGGTTTAAGACATGCCGCTGCGAAGCTTATAGGAAAGTTTAAAGGAGCTACTCCTGCTCACGTACTTGGTGTATATAGTGTCTTAAGAGGTATTTTAGGAGCCTTCAATGTTGGGCTTGGTGGAGTTGCAGGATTTACAAGACCAGTGCTTATGCCTATGTGCCAAGCAACAGTTGAAACTAAAGGTTATAAAGCAAATGAAGAACACATGGATCATGTAAAAGGTATGGCATCGGGTGTTGAAAATATCGTGTGGTTCTTTACTCAGGTACTTTTCATAGGTGGTTCAGGCGGACTTCTAGTAAAAGGTGCTATGGAAAGCTTAGGTTATAATGTTGAACTTCCTCAGCTTGCAGCTGTTGAAATTCCAGTTGCTATTTTTGCAGTATTATTTACAATAATATATTATAATATTTTGGATAAGCGATATATGAAAAAATACTATGGTGAAATTAATGTAGAGAATAAATAGAAGGAGGTAATTATATGTCATTTTTTACAAGCGCAGATGTAACTTTAGGAGAAAAGTTACTTGAAATATTATATATGATTTGCGGTATTATATGTTTATATGCTGCATTTAAAAATTTAAAAGATAAAGAAAATCCTTCACGAATGGGTACTTTTAGTTTCTGGTTTCTATTTGGCGTTCTTATGGCATTTGGAAGATTTATAGGTAATTTGCCAAATGGTAATGTTATTAACGGTATTATAGTTCTTGTGATGATGCTTCCTGCTATATTGAAGAAGGTTAAGCCAGGACATTCTAATGTAGCTACTCCAGAACAACAAGTTGCTGATTTCAATAAAATAGGAATGAAAATATTCATACCAGCTCTTGGTATAGGTATATTTGCTTTGATTTTTGCATTTATTCCTGGTATTAGTTCACTTGTTGGTATGGGTGTTGGTGTTATAGTAGGTATAATTTTGCTTACTATATTTAATAGTAAAAATACAGTTAAAACTTATTTCGATGATTCAGAAAGGTTTCTTTCTATAATTGGACCTATTTGTTTACTTCCATGTTTGCTTGGAGTGTTAGGTAGTATATTTACTGTTGCAGGTGTTGGTAATGCTATTTCAGCTCTAGTTGGGAAGATTATACCTGAAGGAAATTTAGCAGTAGGTATTATTGTATATGCTATAGGTATGATGCTTTTCACTATGATTATGGGTAATGCTTTTGCAGCTATTACTGTTATGACAGTTGGTATAGGTGGGCCTTTCGTATTTGCATTAGGAGCTGATCCAGTTCTCTGTGGAATGCTTGCATTAACTTGTGGTTACTGTGGTACTTTATGTACTCCAATGGCAGCAAACTTTAACATTGTGCCAGTCGCTATTTTGGAGATGAATGACAAGTGGGGTGTTATTAAGAAACAAATTGTGCCTGCATTTGCACTTATTATATTCCAGATTGCTTATATGTTAATGTTTGGAATGTAGTGGATTTTAGATTAATTCAGGGGAAGCAGATTTTGCTTCTCTTGATTAATTTTATAGTGAGGTGATATTTTGGATGAATTGACTGCAAGAGGGGCAAAAATAGTTATAAATGACTGGCTTCTTCTAAAACCTGAAGAAAATCTTTTGATAGTTACAAGTGAGCAACATTTAGATGAAGCTAAGATTTTAAAAGTTTATGCAAAAAAAGCTGGTGTTTCAGTAGATGTAATGCTGGTAGAAGAAAGCGGCGAAAAAGTAGGAATCTATTTTGATAAAAATGATAGAATATTTGACCCATATGATGCAGTAATAGGCGCAACTGAGTATTCTCTTGTTACAACTCTTGCAACCAAACGTGCAATTGCATTCGGGAAAAAATACATGTCTTTACCTTTGGCTACTAATAATGGAATATCTATGTTGGCATTTAACTTCATGACAGAAAATACAGAAATAAGCAAGATCAAAGCAAACCTGCTTATGCAGAGTATTAGAGGTTCAAGTAAAATTCATGTAAGCACGGAACTTGGAACAGATCTTCATTTAAGCATGAAAGGGAGAAAACCAGGTTTTTTTAATGGTAATGTTGAAGATGGTGGAGGTTTTTCATCTTCGAGTATAGAAGTTTATATTCCTATAGTTGAGACTGCCACGAATGGTGTTTTAGTGCTTGATGGCTCTTACGGGTATATTGGTAAGGTAGAAACTCCTTTTAAAATAATTTTTGAAGACGGGAAAATTGTTAATATTGAGAATTCAAAAAGTGGTAAGATCTTAAATGATTATCTTAAGTCATTTAATGATGCACATATGTATTATGCTGCAGAATTTGGAATAGGCCTAAATTCTAAATCGAAATGTAAAGGTGACTGTTATATAGAAGATGAATCAGCATATGGAACATTTCATATAGGTTTGGGACGTAATTTTGCGTTGGGAGGACAACATGACGCAAGTGGTCATTTTGATTTGGTTTCACATAATGCTGATATATATTTTGATAATAGACATATAGTTGATAAAGGTAAAGTTACAATACAGAGTGTATATTTTTAAATTTATAGATAGAGGTGTGTTCCCACATACTTTAAAAAGAAAGGAAGAATGATAATATGAAAATATTGGTAACTGGGTTTGATCCATTTGGCGGTGAAAAAGTAAATCCTGCTTATGAAGCAGTAAAATTACTTCCAAAACAAATCAAAGGAGCAGAAATAATATCAATAGAAATTCCTACAGTATTTGACAGAGGTCCTGAAGCGGTAAAGGCTGCTATGGAAAAATATCAACCTGATGTAGTACTCAATGTAGGTCAGGCTGGTGGTAGATGTGGAATGACTGTAGAAAAAGTAGCTATTAACTATGTAGAAGCGAGTATTCCTGACAATGATGGCAATCAGCCATCAGATCAGATGCTTAAAGAAGATGGTGAAACTGCTTATTTCACAACACTTCCTATTAAGGCAATGGTTGAGAATATGAGGAAAAATGGTATTCCTTCATCTATTTCATATACTGCAGGAACTTATGTATGTAATACAGTAATGTATACTACATTATATAATATTAGTAAAGAATTTCCTGAAGTGATAGGCGGATTTATTCATGTACCATTTGAGACGGGGCAAGTTCTTGAAAAGCCCAAAATGCCTTCTATGCCTGTTGAAACAATAGCTAAAGGTCTTGAATATGCTATAGAAGCAATTGTTAAATTCAAAGAAAAAGATTTAGATGTTAATCTAGGTGGAACTATACAATAGTAAAAAGTATCCATGTTTTATTATATGCTTCAAATATTAGAATTTAAACAAGCTAAGAAATTTAATATTTGAAAGTCTAATATATAAGGGAATAGAGTATTAAAAAATGCAAAATTTAATCATAAAATAAAAATAGAAGGGGTGTATTATTTAACCCCTTCTATTTTTTATGCATTTAAAGGCATTGTTTAATACTGATTCTACTTCGTCAATATTACAACCACCTTGTACCTTTTCTGAATTGCCTCCACCTTTTATATCATTATTTGATATTCTTTTAAAAATATCCATCATATTAATATTTATGTTTTTACTTCTACATATTAAAAATTGGCCTTTGCCATTTACTTTAACTCCTAGAAGACAAATAACATCATTTACTTCTTTTAAATTAGAAGCAATAATGCCTAGTTCTTGAAAATCAATATCATTGAATATCTTAATAATATATTTTTTATCATCAATTAGTAAGGATTTATCTAATAGATCTCTAGTTTTAAATTCTAATAATTCTTCTTTTAAAACACGATTTTCTTTTTCAAGAGATTCCTTTTGAGAGTATAGTTTTTTAACTTTTTCAAAAACATCTATGTTTTTGCTTGAGAGGAAAGTTGATATATTGCCTATTTCTATATTTTTTTGTGAATAATCTTTTAAAGCTCTATTACCACAAACAAATTCAACTCTAGTATTGCCTTTATAATTATCCCATCTGATTATTTTTATCATTCCTATCTCCCCTGTTTTCCTATGGTGAGTTCCACAACAAGGAGAATAATCAATGCCGTCGATTTCAACAATACGAATTTTTTCATTTTTAGGAGGATTTTTTATTAAAGGGATGTTTTCTAAATTTTTTTCATTTATAATATAACTTTTTATATCAAAATTGGAGTATATTATTTTATTTGCTATAGTTTCGATTTTTTCTACCATCTCTTGATTGAAATTTTTTACTGTTACATCGATAGTTGCAGTAGTTTCACCTATATGAAAACCAATTGTTTGTCCATTATATAATTTGTAAAAAACAGAGGAGAGTAAGTGTTGACCAGTATGTTGCTGCATATTATCTAATCTAGTATCCCAATCTATAGATAAATGTACAATATTTGGATTAATATTTTCTTGTATAACATGTATTATCTCATCGTTTTCTTCATATACATCAATTACTTTAATTCCATTTATTGTTCCTTTGTCTCTCGGCTGTCCACCAGCTAAATTTGGGTAAAATATTGTTCTGTTCAGAACTAATAAATACTTATTATCAATAAACTTCTTATCTACTATTCTTGCACTTATTTCACGAATATATGGATTTTTTAAATAGATTTTTTCTGTCATAGATTCACCTCATCATAGTATTCTATATATTATTTTATCATTTTTTTAAAAAAAATACAGGTTAATAAGTTTTACAACGAGTATTTGTTAAAATGTGTTATAATGAAAAAAAGTTGTATTGTTTTAAAACGTTTATGTGATACTAACAAAGAAAGGATTAGAAAAAGAGGAATGAAATCTAATGGATATCTTTTCATAATGATTGGTATGTTACTTATAATGTGGTCTTTTAATAGGATGAATAGAAAACGGTAATACTAAGGAAAAAACTTTTTCTTAGACCCCTAAAGAAATATAGAATAAAATGAATAAGTATGCAATGAGTGAATTAATATAAAAAAACTTCTTGACATAGCTATAGTTTTATAGTTATACTTTAAATAGGCTATTTCTTTTGTAAACGTTTACTTAAATGAATACAGTCTAAAAAAATTTGGGGGGATTTACATGAGTAAAAGTATAAATGTAAGATCAGAAATTGGAAAGCTAAAAACAGTATTACTACATCGTCCTGGTGGCGAACTAGAAAATTTAGTTCCAGATTATTTAGAAAGACTTCTTTTTGATGATATACCATATTTAAAAGCTGCTATAGCTGAACACGATGCATTTGCTAAAGTTTTTAAAGATAACGGCATTGAAGTAGTTTATTTAGAGGATTTAGCAAGTGAAGCTATTTCAGATAGTAGTGTAAGAGAAAAAATGATTGACGAATTTCTAGAAGAAGCTAACATAAGTGGAGAAGGCAATAAGGAAGCATTAAAAGAGTTCTTTACACAATTTGATAACAAAAAATTAATTGATAAAATGATGAGCGGTGTTAGAAAAACTGAACTTAAAGGTCATAGTGCTAGATCGATAGCAGATATGTTAGAATCTGACTATCCATTTATTATAGATCCAATGCCTAATCTATATTTTACAAGAGATCCTTTTGCTACAATAGGAAACGGTGTAACTATTAACCACATGAGAACAGAAACTAGAAATAGAGAAACATTATTTGCTAAATATATTTTTGAATATCATGAAGATTATAAGAATTCAAATGTTCCAATATGGTATAATAGAAATGAAAGCTACTCTGTTGAAGGTGGAGATGAATTAGTTCTTAGTAGTGAAGTAATGGCAATAGGAATTTCTCAAAGAACAGATGCAGCTGCTGTAGAAAGAATTGCAAAGAGATTACTTTGGAGTGATAGTGGATTTAAAACAGTTTTAGCTTTTGATATACCTAAGAAGAGAGCTTTTATGCACTTAGATACTGTATTCACAATGATTGATAGAGATAAGTTTACAATACATCCAGAAATAGAAGGACCTTTAACTGTATTTTCAATAACTAAAGGTGATAGCGAGGGCGAAATAAAAATAGAAAAAGAAGAACAAATACTTGAAGAAATACTTAAAAAATATTTAAAACAAGATAAAATTGAACTAATTAGATGTGGTGGTGGAGACTTAGTAGATGCAGCAAGAGAACAATGGAATGATGGTTCAAATACATTAGCTATTGCTCCAGGAGAAGTTATAGTGTACAATAGAAACTTCGTTACAAATAGAATATTAAAAGAACATGGAATTATTGTACATGAAATAGAAGGTTCAGAATTAGTTAGGGGTAGAGGTGGCCCAAGATGTATGAGTATGCCTCTAGTAAGAGAAGATTTATAATTAATATTTAAAACTTGACAATACAGAGTATTTATCTATATAATATAGAAGTTGATATTTTGATATATAGGGTATAATATACTCTATATATCAAAATAAATATATTAAAAATCTAGGAGGTTTATTATGGCATTCAATCTAAAAGGAAGAAACTTTTTAACATTAAAGGATTTTACACCAAAGGAAATTCAATACTTATTAGACTTAGCTGATGAGCTAAAGAGACAAAAATATGCAGGAATTAGAGGAAAAAACTTAGAAGGAAAAAATGTTGCATTAATATTTGAAAAACCTTCAACTAGAACAAGATGTGCTTTTACAGTTGCAGCTATTGATGAAGGAGCACACCCAGAATATTTAGGAAAAGGCGACATCCAATTAGGAAAGAAGGAAAGCGTTGCTGATACAGCAAAAGTATTAGGAAGAATGTTTGATGGTATCGAATTTAGAGGATTCAAACATGAAACTGTTGAAGCTTTAGCAGAATATTCAGGAGTACCAGTTTGGAATGGACTTACTGATGAATTCCACCCAACTCAAATATTAGCTGACTTCTTAACTATAAGAGAACACAAAGGATACTTAAAAGGAATTAAGTTTGCATATGTTGGAGATGGAAGAAACAACATGGCTAACTCATTAATGATAGGTGCAGCTAAAATGGGTATGGATATGAGAATCGTATCTCCAAAAGAATTATTCCCAGAAGCTGGATTAGTAGAAGAAGCTAAGAAGATCGCAGCAGAAAACAATGCAAAAATTACAATAACTGATTCAGTAGAAGAAGGAGTAAAAGGAGTAGACGTTATCTATACTGACGTATGGGTATCAATGGGAGAAGAAGACCAATTCGAAGAAAGAATTAAATTATTAAAACCATATCAAGTAAATATGGATATGTTAAAGATGGCAGACGAAGAAGCTCTATTCTTACACTGCTTACCAGCATTCCATGACCTACAAACTCAAGTTGGAAAAGAGATCTATGAAAAATATGGTCTAAAAGAAATGGAAGTAACTGAAGAAGTATTTAGTAGTAAACATTCAGTAGTATTTGATGAAGCTGAAAACAGAATGCATACAATAAAAGCTGTTATGGTTGCTACTTTAGGAAAATAAGATATAAATAATACTAAGCAGAAATTACTTATTTTAGGAGGGACTTTAATTGAAAAAAGTCGTAGTAGCATTGGGAGGAAACGCCCTACAAGAATCTGGAAAACCTGCTACAGCTGAAGCCCAACTAGAAGTAGTTGAAAAAACTACTGAGCATATTGCTGATTTAATCGAAGGCGATTACAATGTTGTAATAGCTCATGGTAATGGGCCTCAAGTAGGTAGAATAGTAATACAAAATGAAGTAGCTGACAGTGTAACACCAGCAATGCCTTTTGATGTTTGTGGTGCTATGAGTCAAGGTATGATTGGATATCATATTCAACAAGCTATCAAAAATGAACTAGTTAAAAGAAATAGTTCTAAGCCAGTTGCTACAGTTGTTACACAAGTAGTAGTAGATAAAGCTGACCCTGCTTTCTCAAATCCAACAAAACCAATTGGTCCTTTCTACACTGAAGAAGAGGCAGAAAATCTTAAGAAAGAAAAGGGTTATGACATAGTAGAAGACGCTGGTAGAGGCTTTAGAAGAGTAGTAGCATCACCAAAGCCAGTAGAAATAGTAGAAATAGATTCAGTTAAATCATTGATAGATGCAGGAACAGTAGTTATTACAGTTGGCGGTGGTGGAATACCAGTAGTCAAAGAAGAAGGAAAACTAAGAGGTGTACCAGCAGTTATTGACAAGGATTTAGCAAGTGAAAAATTAGCTGAAGACTTAGACGCTGACATGCTCTTAATACTTACTGCTGTTGATAAAGTAGCACTAAACTTTGGTAAGCCAAATCAAATCAATGTAGATAAAATGTCTGTAGAAGAAGCTAAGAAATATATTGAAGAAGGACATTTTGCTAAAGGAAGTATGCTTCCTAAGATTGAAGCAGCTGTAGAATTTGCTGAATCTAAAGAAGGAAGAGTAGCAATAATATCTACATTAGATAATTGCTTAGAAGCTATCAAAGGAAATAAAGGAACACGTATATATAAATAACATGCATGTTCAGGTGGTTTACAATGTACAGAAAAATTTTTCTAGATAAACCTTTTATACAGATAACTATTCCTATGGCCATAGGAATAGTTTTTTGTTATTATACAAAATTGAATATTGAATTTATTGGAATTGGGCTAGTAACTTTATTGTCGATTTATATATTTTTGTTGTTTAGAAACAAAAAAACTAATTATATTATATATTTATTATTTTTTGTTTTAGGACTTTTTCTTTTGTATGAAAAAACTGAGAAAAGTGTTATTGTACCATATATAGGTAAAGAAGTTGAGATTGAAGGAGTAGTTTTACAACTAAAGGATACAGAAGAATATTCTAATATTATTCTTAAAGGTGAATATATATCCATAGACGGTGTAAGAAGAAATATTGAAGAAAAGATAATGTTAAGAGTCTATGGAGACTTAAAAGTTGATACAGGATATAAATTGATAGTTAGTGGTATTCTTAAGCAACCTAAAAGAAATACAAATCCAAAGTTATTTAACTATAAATTGTACCTAGAAACTAATGATATATTTACTATTATTAATACTAACGATTGCAGAGTTAAAATACTTTCTAAGGGGAATTTAAGTGCTGGAGAAGAATTAAGAAAAAAATTTAAAAACAGTGTTGAAGAAACTTTTTATAAATATTTAAATATTGAAAAAAGTGAACTTATGATGTCAATAATGCTTGGAGACATGACATACTTAGATGAAAATAATCAAATAAAGTATCGTGATTTGGGTTTGGCACATTTGATGGCGATTTCTGGATTGCACATTGGTATTATATCAGCTTTTTTAATGTCACTATTACTCATAATAGGGATAAATAGGAGAATTAGTTATGTGATTACTGTTTTTATAATATGGTTTTATGGATATCTAATAGGTTTTCCACCATCTGTGTTAAGAGCATTAATCATGTGCACTTTACTGTTTTATTCAGAGATAATAAATAGACCTTATGACAATGTAAATACCCTTTGTTTTGCTGCTTTTATACTTTTGATATATAATCCACTATGGCTATTCAATGTTGGATTTCAGCTATCATTTTTAGCTACATTTTCTTTAATGATCTTTTCAAAAATATTAAGAGATAAGTTCTATCCATATAGAGGGAAGCTCTGTACTTCTTTATATGGAATATTAGCTGTTCAAGTAGGGATATGTCCAGTTCTTGCATATTATTTTAATAGCATTTCTTTGGTAAGTGTTTTAGCAAATCTTTTACTTATTCCTATAATGTCTGTTGCAGTTATATTGGGCTTCATGCTTTATTTTGCATCATTTATAAGCGATTTTTTGGCTGTTATTTTAGGTGGTATATTAAACTTTTTGCTATCTATTGAAAATATTGTTTCTAATTACATACATCTATTACCTATGGGGATTATAAGGGTTAAGTCACCAGATGTACTAGAGATTACCTTATATTATATTATTACATTTTGCTTATTTGAGATAATTGAAATAAAGAAGTTTGCATATTTAATAAAAAGATCTTATTTTTATGCTTTAGTTATATTTATGTTAGTATTTACTGTACTACCACTTACTAGGAACCAAGTTGTGTTAAGATTCATAGATGTAGGACAAGGTGATTCAATGCTATTACAAACATGTAGCAAAAATTTTCTAATAGATACAGGAGGAAATTTGTTTGGTAATTTTGACATAGGAAGGAATATCTTGGTGCCATATCTTGTTAAAAATGGAATTTTCACCTTAGATGGAGTATTTATTACTCATTTTCATGAGGATCATGCAAAGAGTTTACCTTTTTTAATGGATAACATTAAAGTGAAAAAATTATTTATTGGGTATGAGAGAGAAGAAAATAAACTATATTCTGATTGCATTGAAGGAGCTAGATTACATCATATTCCTATATATAAAATTAATGATGGTGATACCTTGAGAATAGGGAAAGATGTGTATATTAAAGCATTAAATCCTTCAGATGAGGTAATATCAATGTATAAGGATAATGAAAACAATTTATCCTTGGTTTTATTGTTGAATAGTTTTAATTACAAAACATTACTGACTGGAGATATTGAAGGTGAAGTTGAAAAATTATTAGTAGAAAAAAGTGAAAAAATTAATTTCCTAAAAGTACCTCATCATGGTAGTAATACTTCATCAAGTGAAGAGTTTTTAGACAGCTTTTCACCATCATATGCCTTTATAATGGTTGGAAATAATAATTTTGGTCATCCAAATGAAGATGTGCTAAACAGATATGAAGAAAGGGGAATTAAAGTTTTTAGGACAGATAAATCTGGCCTTATAACATTAAAAATAACATCTAAAGATTATTGTATTGATGAATTTATTCGGGAAAAAGATATTTTTAGGGATATAGTCATAAAATATGAGTTGGAAATAAACATGCTATTACTATATACTATCCTATGGTATATTATAATTAGCATTGATTCGCATTTGAATGAGGAGTTGAACAAATATGACTTATCAAGATTTTATAACAGATATTAATAAAAACAAACTAAGAACTTTATATCTGCTTTACGGAGAAGAAGAATATCTAATTGATTATTCTTTGAAGTTGTTAAAAGATAAATATATTGACAGTAGCCTTGAAACTTTAAATTATCAAATATTAGAGGGAAAAGATATTGAATTTGAAGATATACATAATGCCTGTGAAACTCTTCCGTTTATGTCAGATAAAAAAATAGTTGTAGTAAAGGATTTAGGCATTTTTAGTAGAAAAAAAAGGGGTGGTGAAACAGCAGACGAGAAGCCATCTAAAAAAAAGGATCCTTTAAAAGAATATATTCAAACATTAGCAGATTATGTTTGTCTAATATTCGTGGAAAAAGAAGGAAAAGTTGATAAAAGCAAAGCTATAGTAAAAACTATAGGCAAAACAGGCAAAATAGTCGAATTTAATAAACTTAAAGGAAGTAACTTAAATGAATGGATTGTAAAAACATTAAAAAAATATGGAAAGACAATAACACCTTATACATTAAATTATTTAATTGAATTTTCTTTTTATTTTTCAAGAGATAATAATAAGACATTGTATGATTTAGAAAACGAAATATTGAAACTTTCAAATTTTGTAGGAGAAAAAAAGGAAGTAACAAAATCTGATATAGATAATGTAATGGCAAAATCTTTAGAAACTAATATATTTGCATTGTTAGATAGTGTAAGTACAAAGAATGTTAACAATTCAATTAAAATTTACAATGAAATGTGTACTTCTGATGTACCTTATTTGCAGATACTTCACATGATTGTTAGACAGTTTCGTCTTATTAAACACTATATTGTCTTTACTAATGGTGGTTATGTAGGAGGAGATGCTATGTCTAAACTTAAAATAAGTAGTTTTGAATTCAATAAAATAGCTAGACAGAGTCAAAACTTTAATTTGAGGCAATTAAACACAGCTTTAGATTTATGTTTAGAGTGTGATAGGTTGATTAAAACTGGTTCTATGGATAGTAAATTAGCGATAGAAATGTTAATAATTAAATTATGTCAATGAGTTAAAAGAACGTCTCTTTACTCATTGACATAAAAAAACTTCGGGTTATTGCCGAAGTTTTTATTTATACTGCTTCATTTTTTCTTGTGTTTAATTTTTTTGTTAAACGACTTATTCTTCTAGAAGCAACATTTTTATGAACAGTATTTTTTGCTACTGCTTTCTTTAACTTTTTATCTATGATCTTAATTAATTCATTAGCTTCATCAAGATTACCATTTTCTATAGCTTCATCAAATTTTCTCATATATGTCTTAATTTCAGACTTTCTCATTCTATTAGTTTCAGTTTTTGTTTCTGTAACACGGATTCTTTTAACTGCAGATTTAATGTTTGCCACTAATTTCACCTCCTCGTTCTCTAACAAGAAATATTTTACCATGAAGAGTTATAAAATGCAAGGTAATTGTTTTGATACATCTATATTTAGTATACATAAATTTAGAGGAAATACTAAAAATATGTATGAGTATAATTATATTAAGTATATAAGGAGGATAAAGATGTTTCAAATAAGAACTGATTTAGCGGTAGAGGCAAGAGAGCTTTATAGTGAAGAAAAAAAGAGGGAAGTTCCAGGAGTAGAGGTAAAGAAGGAAGAAAATGAAAAGTTTTCTATAATACGTGTAAAGGTATTAGATGAGATTGGTGAAAAGTATATGGGTAAACCTATAGGAAGTTATATAACAATAGAAGTACCTGGTCTAAAACATCCTGATGAAGATTTAAAAGATGAAATTAGCAAGCAAATAGCAAAGGAGTTAAAGGCTTTAATTAATAATACTGGAAACACTAAAAGTTTAATAGTAGGATTGGGAAATTGGAATGTAACTCCTGATGCTCTTGGACCTAAAGTGGTCGAACGAGTGTTAGTAACTAGACATTTTTTCATAAATTATAGCAAAGAAAGTGATGAAACTTTTGCTAATGTTTCTGCACTATCTCCAGGGGTTATGGGGCTTACTGGAATAGAAACAAGTGAGATAATTAAAGGGGTAGTAGAAAAGACTAGTCCTGATTTAGTAATATGTATAGATGCACTGGCTTCTAGAAATATGAACAGAATAAGTACTACAATACAAATATCTGATACGGGGATAAGTCCTGGGAGTGGAGTGGGCAATAAGAGGTTAGGGTTGAATAAAGAATATTTAAAAGTACCAGTAATATCAATAGGAGTTCCAACGGTAGTAGATGCGGCAACTATGGTAAACGATACAATGGATTTAATTATTCATTCGATGAAAAGTCAATCGAAGGTTGGAACGGAGTTTTATAGGATTTTAGAAGACATTTCAAAAGACGAAAAGTATTCATTAATAAAGGAAGTATTAGAGCCTTTTATGCCCAATACTATAGTTACTCCAAAAGAAATCGATGAGTTAATCAACAATTTAGCTATAATATTAGCGAATGGATTAAATATGGCATTACATCCTGGGATAGATTTAAAAGATGTAAACAGATATATAAAGTAGCATATAACCTTCAACTTAGGAATATATTTTTATGACGGCTAAAAATGGATTCGATTTAAAAAGTTGAGGGAGTGTCTAAAATGTACTTAAAGTTTCACAAAACTAGATTTGCCTATGTTTCCTTAGCTATACTTTGTTTAACTATATTTGTAACAAGTTCGCTATTAGTTATGAAATATCATAAGATGGATACTACAATGGTAAATAAAAGAATTGAAGTTAAAGAAGTATTTAGCCAAGAAAGATTGAGTAATGAAAATAGGCTTTTTTTAAAGATAATTTCAACGACTAATTCCTCTATGAGCTTATTTTTTAAAGAAGAATTTGGTGCAAATGCAAATATAGTAGATTTGGGTTTTAAAAAAAATTTTGAAAAAATAGATTTAAAGTCTTATTTAAAATCTCAGTTTCCAGCAATATTCACATTTGCAAAGGATGGCGTAGACACATCAACAGGTGATAAAAGTGTTGTAGATAAAGAAATTATTGAAAATCCTGAGGTGTTAGAAGACTTAATCTATATTGAAGATGAAGTCGAGAGTGAAGAAGGAGAATTAGTGGAAGAAAGAGAAGGAAAATTGTCAACTGAGGGTATTCCTAATGCTGAAGGCATAGAAACCTTAAAAGTTAACAAACAAAAGCCTTATGTTTTAATTTATCATACTCATGGTACAGAAGCATATTTGCCTATTAGAGATAATCGATTTCATACTACTGATAGGAAATATAATATGATTACCATTGGTAATATTGTATCTGATGGTTTAACTAGTTATGGTCACAAAGTATCTCATATAGATATTTATCATGATACGCCTTCATATAATAAGTCATATGTAAGGTCATTAAATACTATAACTAATGCGATAAAAGAAAACGGCAATTTAAAGATAGTTTTTGACTTACATCGAGACGGTATAGAAGAAGATGCAAGTTATATTGATAAAGCTATAGCTCAATCCAAAATTGTAGTAAATGAAAAAAAAGTTGCTACTTTTTCATTAGTAATAGGTCCAGACTCTCCAAATATGGACAAAGTTTTAAAATTTAATAAATATATAAAATCTGTATCAGATAATGTCTATCCAGGACTATGTAAAGGGATAATTATAAAACCAACAGGAAAATTTAATCAGTATGTAACAGACTACTATGCCTTGATAGAAGTGGGGAGTAATTTAAATACTATGGAGGAAGCTAAGGAATCAGCAAAGCTAATTAGTGAGATATTATCAATTGTCATAGAAAAGATACAGGAATAAGTTAGCTTTTTTTTTCAAGTAAAAAGTGCTATAATGATATAAATTGATAAAAACTAGGAGGTACGTTTTATGGAAGAGGATAGAAAAGAAAAAGCTAAGAATGAAGTTGTAGAGTGGATAAAGAGTATAGCACTTGCTATTGTGGTTGCTATTTTAATAAAAACATTTATTTTTAATACAACTTATGTATTAGGTAGTTCAATGTATCCAACTTTGTATGAAAAAGATCGACTATTTACAAATAAGGTGATATTATATTTTTCTGAGCCTGATGTAGGAGATATTGTAGTATTGAAAGCACCAGACAATCCTAATAAGGACTACATAAAGCGAGTCATTGGTCTTCCAGGAGATACAGTTGAGGTTATAGATGGTAAGGTATATTTAAATGATGAAGTTTTAGATGAATATTACTTAGAAGAAGGGGCTTATACTCATACCTATGATCAAAGCAAATGGGTAATTCCAGAAGATTATGTATTTGTCTTAGGGGATAATAGAGAAGAAGGTGCAAGTAAAGATAGTAGATATTTTGGTTGCATACCTATTGATTCAATTAAAGGTAAGGCAAATTTTAGATATTTTCCTTTTAACAGTAGATTTGGAGTTCTAAAGTAGTATATATATTGAAATAACTGGTTATAATAATTTTGGTGGTTATTATGGAAACTAGAATAGAACGAAATAGAAAGAGAAAAAAGTATAAAAAGAGGGCGTTTTTTAAATTTTTTCTGTTAATTTTATGCTTGAGTTTTTTCGTATTTGGGCTAATGGTTACAGAAGATTCCATACAAGAGTTAACTTGTGTGGAAAGTCAAAGAATGTTTTCTTTAGGTTTAAAGGAAAGTGGTTTGCACATGCAATTATTTGGGAAAAACTATGTGTTAGACTTTATGGGTTTTGTAAAAAATATTATAAAAATTATTAAATGACCAGATTTATCTGGTCATTTAATTTACATAAGTTTGATTTTTTGCTATAATTGTTATGATTATCTGAAACTCTAAGGAGGAAAAACATGACCAAAGACAGACAGAAGAGAATAAGAAATTTTTCCATAATAGCTCATATAGATCATGGAAAATCTACGTTAGCAGATCGACTTATAGAGAAAACCGGATTACTCACTTCTAGAGAGATGCACGACCAACTTCTTGACAATATGGATTTAGAAAAAGAAAGAGGTATTACTATTAAACTGAAGGCTATAAGATTAGTATATAAGGCCAATGATGGAGAAGAATATATTTTCAATCTTATTGATACTCCAGGGCATGTAGACTTTAATTATGAAGTATCTCGTAGTCTTGCTGCGTGTGAAGGAGCATTGTTAATTGTAGACTCGACTCAAGGAATTGAAGCTCAAACATTGGCTAATGTATATTTAGCATTAGAACAGAATTTGGAAATAGTGCCTATCATAAACAAAATTGACCTACCAAGTGCTAGACCTGAAGAAGTAAAAAAAGAAGTAGAAGATGTAATTGGAATAGACTGTTCAGATGCACCCCTTATATCTGCAAAAGATGGAATAAATATTGAAGATGTACTAGAGAAGATAGTATCCGATGTACCAGCACCTACTGGAGATAAAGATGCTCCACTTAAGGCACTTATATTTGATTCATACTATGATAGTTATAAAGGTGTAGTATCATATATAAGAGTATTTGAAGGTTCTATAGAACCTGGAATGGAAGTAAAAATGATGTCAACAGGTAAATCTTATGAAGTTACAGAAGTGGGAATTAACACTTGTAAGCAAGTGGCTACTCAAAGATTGGAAGCAGGTGATGTTGGATATATTGCAGCTAGTATCAAAAATGTGAAAGATGCTAGAGTGGGGGATACTATAACAAGCTTAGAAAATCCTACAGACTCACCATTACCAGGGTACAAGAAAGTGGTTCCTATGGTTTATTGTGGAATTTATCCTGCTGAAGGTGAAGATTTCAATTCTGTAAGGGAATCTTTAGAAAAACTACAAGTAAATGATGCAAGTTTAGTTTTTGAACCTGAAACATCAGTAGCATTAGGGTTTGGATTTAGATGTGGATTTTTAGGATTGCTTCATATGGAAATAGTCCAAGAGAGATTAGAAAGGGAATTTGATTTAAATATTATCACTACAGCTCCTAGTGTAATATATAAAGTTAAAAAAAGTAATGGTGAAATGATAGAAATTCAAAATCCTACAAATCTTCCACCAGCTACAGAAATTGAGTATATGGAAGAGCCTATTGTAGATGTTTCTATTATGACTCCAACAGACTATGTAGGGGCTGTTATGGAACTTTGCCAAAACAGAAGAGGAGTATTCAAGAATATGGAATACTTAGAAGAGACTAGGGTAGTTATGCATTATGAATTACCTTTAAATGAAGTAATTTATGATTTCTTTGACGCACTGAAATCTAAAACTAGAGGCTATGCTTCCCTTGATTATGAACTAAAAGGTTATAGACAATCTGAATTAGAAAAACTAGATATTATAATAAATGGTGAACTTGTAGATGCTTTTTCAATTATAGTTCATGAAGAAAAGGCCTATGAAAGAGGAAGATACATTGCAGAAAGACTTAAAGATGTCATACCAAGACATCAATTTGCAGTTCCTATTCAAGCAGCTATAGGTTCAAAGATTATTGCTAGAGAGACAGTTAAGGCTTTAAGAAAAGATGTATTAGCCAAGTGTTATGGTGGAGATATATCTAGAAAGAAAAAATTATTAGAAAAGCAAAAAGAAGGGAAGAAGAGGATGAGGCAAATAGGAAATGTAGAAGTTCCTCAGGAAGCATTCTTATCTGTACTAAAATATGATGAAAAGAAATAATGCACACATTTTGTGTGCATTATATTTTAGGAGGTAAATATGAAAGAACTGGCTATATATATCCATATTCCATTTTGTATAAGTAAATGCTATTATTGTGATTTTAATTCATACCCAAATAAAAGTGAATACATACCTCAATATTTAAAGAACTTAAATAGGGAGATAAAAATGTATTCTAAAATGAGATTTAAGTATAAGATAAAGACAATATTCATTGGAGGAGGAACCCCTTCTTCAATAAATGGTGTTTATATATATGAAATACTAAAGAATATTTATGACAATTTTGATGTATCAGATTTAACAGAAGTGTCTATTGAATTAAATCCTAAAACCGTTGATGATGAAAAACTAAAAATATATAAGGAAATGGGAGTAAATAGAATAAGTATAGGTTGTCAATCTCTTCAAGATAGGTTACTAAAAACAATTGGAAGGGTACATACTATTAATGACTTTTATAAAACTTATGAGCTATTAAAAAAACATGGATTTTCTAATATAAATGTAGATTTAATGTTTGGTTTGCCAAATCAATCTACAGTAGATGTTCTTTCTACTCTTAAAGAGGTTACTTTATTAGATATAAAGCATATTTCATTTTACAGTTTGATAATAGAAGAAGGGACAAAGTTTTTTTATTGGTATAATTCCAATAAAATCTCATTACCTGAAGAAGATGAGGAAAGAAATATGTATCATGAAGGTATAAATTATTTAAAATCAAAAGGCTATAATCATTATGAAATATCAAATTTTGCTAAAGAAGGTTTCGAATGTGAGCATAATTTGTTTTATTGGAAGTTAAAACCATATATTGGTTTAGGACTAGGTTCTCATTCAAATGTGGGAGGCAAAAGGTATTGGAATTATGAAGATTTTGAAAGCTATTTTAAACATATAAAACATGGGGAGCTTCCTATATCAGGAAAAGAAGTAATAAGTAAGGATATGGAGATGGCTGAATTTTTAATACTTGGTCTTAGACTTATAAGTGGAATTTCAAAGAAGGAGTTTTATAATAGATTTGAAATATCAGTAGATGATGTTTATGGTGAAGTACTTAAAAAACATAGAGATAGTGGATTATTATATATAGATGAGGAAAACATTAGATTTACTAGAAAAGGACTAGATTTATCTAATCTAGTTTTAGTGGATTTGCTTCCTTAATACAAGAATTTTGTTAAAACCTATTGACAAAATTTAAAAGTAGTGGTAACTTGTAATCGTAAGCATTAGCACTCAATGGTAAGGAGTGCTAATAATAACCCACAATTAAATAATAATTGCTTATATTTGGGGTGATATAATGTTAGATGACAGGAAATTAAAAGTACTTCATGCCATAATTAATAGTTATATTGATAGTGCTGAACCTATAGGCTCAAGAACTATTTCTAAAAAATATGATTTAGGAGTTAGCTCTGCAACTATTCGAAATGAAATGTCAGATTTAGAAGAGTTGGGATATTTAAATAAGCCCCATACTTCAGCAGGAAGAGTGCCATCAGACAAAGCTTATAGACTTTATGTAGATATGTTACTAAGGGATGCAAGATACCATTTAGATATAAGAAAGAAAAATGAGATTAAGAAAAATATGCTAAAGGAGACAAAAGAGATTGAGCAACTATTACAGAATTCAGCTAGGATACTATCTAGAATTACCAACTATACTGCTTTAGCTATAGCACCGCAATTCAAGAAGAGTACGCTTAAGCATATACAGATTATACCTATTGATGAATACAAGATCGTGGTGGTTATTGTAAGTGATTCTGGTATGGTAAAAAATACAATTTTTAGAGTGGAGAATCATATACCTGAAGGACAATTAAGTATAATCTCTAATTTTCTAAATGAAAAATTAAAAGGGTTGACATTAGAAGAGATTAGTAGTGGTATTGATGGAGTTGTATTTCAAGAACTATACGAGTACAAAAATATAATAGACAATATAATACCTATAGTAAGTCAATCTCTAGAGGATATTGAAGATGTAGATGTTTATGCTGATGGAGTTACAAATATATTTAATTTTCCAGAGTATAGTGATCTCTCAAAAGCAAAGAGCTTTTTGAACTTTATTGAAGATAAAGATTTGATAGTAGATATGCTACTTAAAAATATCTTTGATGATTTTGAAATAATTATTGGGGAAGAAAATTTATTAGAAGAGATTAAGGAATGTAGTCTAATAACAGCTACTTATAAGTTAGATGGAAACACCATAGGGAAGATAGGTGTTATAGGGCCAACCCGAATGGATTATTTCAAAGTAATAAGTGCTGTAAGGCTTTTGTCTATTAATTTAAATGAGATTATGGACAAATTTTTTGTAGAATAATAGGCTGTAAACCATCCTATTTTTTGTTAAAAGTAGGATATTGGTTTTATCTATTTTAAGATAAGCCTTTAATATAGAGCAAATAGAGGTGATTAAATGGAAAATAAAGATGTAACAGTCAATGAAGATGTTAGAAATGGGAGGATGGAGGAAAACCAAATTGAAGATGATTTAATTGAAGAAGCAACAGAAGAAGAAAAAAAAGAATTTGAAGAAGCAGGAATTAAATTGGAAAAAGTATCAGTAGATGGGTTAAAAAAATTAGTAAATGAAAAGGAAGAAATAAGCAATCAATATTTAAGATTACAAGCAGACTTTATAAACTATAAAAATAGAGTAGAAAAAGAGAAAGAAAACCTATATTCCCATGCTTCAGAAGATTTGCTGTGTACATTGCTCCCTGTATTAGATAATTTCGAGAGAGCACTTGAAAGTGTAGAAAATACTGATGATAGTTTCTATAAGGGGATGGAAATGATTTATGATCAATTTGATAAAGCTCTTAAGGAAATAGGATTAGAAGAAATAGATGCTCTTCATGAAAAATTTGATCCTAATTATCATCATGCTGCATTACAAGAAGAGTCTAAAGAATTTGATGAAGGCACAGTGTTGGATGTATTTCAAAAAGGATATATGTTTAAAGATAAGGTTATTAGACCAAGTATGGTAAAGGTTTCAAAATAGAAGAAAAATTAAGTAAGGAGGATTTTATATGGGAAAAATAATTGGAATTGATTTAGGAACTACAAACTCATGTGTGTCTGTTATGGAAGGTGGAGAACCTATAGTTATTCCTAATGCAGAAGGAAATAGGACTACACCATCTATAGTAGCTTTTACAAAAGAAGGAGAAAGATTAGTTGGAGAAACTGCAAAGAGGCAAGCTATTACTAACCCAGATAGAACAGTTATGTCTATAAAGAGAGAAATGGGTAGTGATTTTAAAATAAATATTGATGGGAAAAATTATACACCTCAAGATATATCTGCTATGATATTGCAGAAATTAAAGATGGATGCAGAAAATTACTTAGGTGAAACAGTAACAGAAGCTGTTATTACAGTACCAGCATATTTTACAGATAGCCAAAGACAAGCAACTAAAGACGCTGGAAAGATTGCAGGTCTTGATGTTAAAAGAATAATAAATGAACCAACTGCAGCTTCACTTGCATATGGTATGGATAAAGAAGAAGAAGATCATCATAAGATCATGGTATTTGACTTAGGTGGAGGAACTTTTGACGTTTCTATACTAGAACTTGGTGATGGTGTTTTTGAAGTTATAGCGACTAGAGGAAATAACCACTTAGGTGGAGATGACTTTGACCAAGAATTAATTGACTATATGGCAGAAGAATTTAAAAAAGAAAATGGAATTGATTTAAGACAAGATAAAATGGCTCTTCAAAGACTTAAAGAAGCAGCAGAAAAAGCTAAAAAAGAATTATCAAGTACTATGACAACTAATGTTAATTTACCATTTGTTACAGCAACGCAAGCAGGACCATTACATCTAAATATGGATATTACAAGAGCAAAATTTGATGAATTAACAGCACATTTAGTTGAAAAGTCATTAGAGCCAGTTAGATTGGCATTACAAGATGGAAATTTAACTTCAGCTGATATAGATAGAGTTATATTAGTTGGTGGTTCTACAAGAATTCCAGCTGTGCAAGAGGCAGTAAAGAAACTTATTGGAAAAGAACCTCATAAAGGAGTTAATCCAGATGAAGTTGTAGCATTAGGTGCAGCTATACAAGGTGGAGTATTAAGTGGAGAAGTAAAAGACCTATTATTATTAGATGTTACACCTCTATCTTTAGGTATTGAAACACTAGGTGGAGTATCAACAAAACTTATAGAAAGAAATACTACAATACCTACTAAGAAGAGTCAAGTGTTTACAACTGCAGCAGATAATCAAACAGCTGTTGATATACACGTTCTTCAAGGTGAAAGACCAATGGCAAAGGACAATGTGACTTTAGGAAGATTCCAACTTACAGGAATACCACCAGCTCCAAGAGGAGTACCACAAATAGAAGTTAGTTTTGACATAGATGCCAATGGTATAGTAAATGTTTCAGCTAAAGACTTAGGAACTGGAAAAGAACAAAGAATTACTTTAACTGCTTCTACAAATCTTTCTGATGAAGAAATAGAGAAAAAAGTTAAAGAAGCTGAAAAATTTGCTGAAGAAGATAAGAAAAAACAAGAAGAAATTGAAGTTAGAAACAATGCTGATTCAATAGTATATCAAACTGAAAAGACATTAAAGGATTTAGAAGGAAAAATTTCTGATAGTGAAAAAGGAAATGTAGAAGAAAAATTAAATGCATTGAAGAAATCAATTGAAGGTAATGATATAGAAGATATTAAGAAGAAAACAGAAGAGTTGACTAATGAGTTCTATGCAATTTCTCAAAAATTGTATGAACAAGTAAACCAACAACAAGCTAGCGGAAATGCTGGAAATAGTGGTAGTGATGATGATGTAGTAGATGCAGACTATGAAGTAGTAGATGATGACGACAAATAAATTATAAAATCAAAGCTAAATGGTTTCATTTAGCTTTGATTTTTGGTAAAATAGCTTTAGTATGTAGTGAAAGTTGGTGGAATATGGAAAAGAGAGATTACTATGAAGTCTTAAATGTATCAAGAGATGATGATTTAGCTGATATAAAAAAGGCTTACAGGAAACTTGCTAAAAAGTATCATCCAGACTTAAATCCTGACAATGAGGAAGCAGAGCAAAAATTAAAGGAAATAAATGAAGCTTATGAAGTATTAAGTAACCCAGATAAAAGAGCTAAATATGATAGATTTGGTCATGCAGGAGTAGAAGGTCAAACTGGTGATTTTAGTGGATTTGGAGATATTTTTGATGATATATTTGATATTTTTGGTGGTGGTTTTACATCTTCTTCTGGAAGAAACGGTCCTAGGAAGGGTGCAGATGTTAGGTACAATATGACATTGGAATTTAAAGAAGCAGTATTTGGAGTTGAAAAGGAAATACAAGTAAGAAAGGTAGAGGAATGTCATACTTGTAGTGGGACAGGTGTAAAACCAGGAAGCAGTAAGAGTACTTGTAGTAAATGTAATGGAACTGGGGAAGTTCAATATGTTCAAAACACTCCTTTTGGCCAGTTTGTAAGGGTGGGAACTTGTGATGCTTGTGAAGGAAGAGGAGAAATAATTAAAGATAAATGTACTACATGCGGTGGTAATGGAAAGGTAAGAAAAACAAGCACGATAAAAGTAAAGGTTCCAGCAGGAGTAAACGATGGTTCTATTATATCAATCAGAGGTGAAGGAGACATAGGCGAAAACGGAGGACCTCCTGGAGATTTATTTATATATATAACAGTTAAACAACATGATATATTTAAGAGAGAAGGAAATGATATTTATTGTGAAATCCCAATTACTTTTACTCAAGCAACTCTTGGTGCAGAAATAGAAGTACCTACTTTAGAGGAAAATATAACTTATAATATACCTGAAGGTACTCAAACGGGAACTGTATTTAAATTAAAGAACAAGGGTGTTCAAAATGTAAGAGGTTACGGTAAAGGTGATTTTTACTTTAAGGTAGAAGTAAAGGTTCCTAAGAAGCTTACTGAAAGTCAAAGAGAACTTCTTAAGGAATTTGCTAAGGAAATGGGAGAGTTTCATGTGAATAGTAAAAAAGGATTCTTTGATAAAGTAAAAGATGCTTTTAGTTAGAAACAATCACTCTATAAAAGGGTGATTGTTTTTTAAAAAACCTTTATTTTTATTAGTTAATAGGGTATAATAATGTGAGATTTACATACTTTAAAAGGATGTGAAGATTGATGAAGTGGATAGAAGTGCAAATCAAGACTACAACTGAAGCAGAAGAGGTGGTAGCAAATATATTATACGAAGCAGGTGTGGGAGGATTAGCTATAGAAGACCCAAATGATATATTAGCTTTTACTCAAAATGAAGATGATTGGGATTATATTGATCCATCTCTTTTAAAACATGATTTTGAAGGAATAATCATTAAAGCTTATTTCCCAGAGAGTGAAGATTTACTAGACAAAATAGAATTGATTAAACAAAATGTAGAAAAAATCCCTCAATATAACTTAGACAAAGGGTTAGGAGAAGTGACTGTTTCAGAAGTGGATGAAAAAGATTGGGCGGAAACTTGGAAAAAATATTATAAACCTAAAAGAGTAGGAGAAAAAATAGTAATTGTTCCTACTTGGGAAGAGTATGAAAGAAAAGAAAAAGACGTTATCGTAGAATTAGATCCTGGTATGGCCTTTGGTACAGGTACTCATGAGACAACATCTATGTGTATTAAGCAGTTAGAAAGATATATTAAGCCGGATTATACTGTATTTGACATAGGATGTGGAAGTGGTATTTTAAGTATTGTATCTGCAAAGCTAGGAGTTAAAAAGGTTATTGCGGTAGATATTGATGAAGTTCCTGTTCGAGTTTCAAAAGAAAACATTGAATTAAATAATGTTAGCCACATTGTAGATGTTAGGAGAGGAAACTTATTAGATGTTGTAGATGAAAAAGCTGATTTAGTAGTATCAAATATCATTGCTGAAGTAATAGTAGAATTAACCAAAGATATTGTCAAATATTTAGATGGAAATAATATATTCATTTCATCTGGAATTATAGTAGAAAAAGTAGATATGGTGAAAGAAGCTTTAGAAAGAACAGGTTTTGAAATATTAGAAGTTGATATTATGAACGGTTGGGCATGTATAGTTTCAAAATTTAAAAAGGATGTAAAACATGAATAGATTTTTTATAGAAATAGAACAACTACAATTAGAAGAGAACGTAATAAATATTGAAGGTGAAGATGTAAAACATATTAAGGATGTACTAAGGCTTAAAGTTGGTGACACGATTGAAGCTTTGTGCGAAAAGGTTGTATATGTTTGTAAAATAAAATCTATAGAAAAAACTAGAATACTATTAGATATAATAGATAGTTATGAAGGGAAAAATGAAGCCCCTATACGGCTATGTCTATATCAAGGATTGGCAAAAGGGCAAAAAATGGATTTTATAATTCAAAAAGCTACAGAGATTGGTGTTAGTGCGATATATCCAATTCTAACAAATAGAACAGTAGTAAAAATAAATGATATGAAGAAAGAGAATAAGAAGGTTGAAAGATGGAACAAAATAGCATTAGAAGCTGCTAAGCAGTGCAAAAGAGATGTTGTTCCTATAGTACATAATATTATTTCATTTGAAGAAGTTCTCCATCTATTAAAGAATGAAGAAAATATATTAGTTCCTTATGAGGAAGAAGAGTCTATCCGCATAAAAGATATAATCAACAAATTTTCAGATGAAAAAATTCATATTATCATTGGTCCTGAGGGAGGATTTGAATCTGAAGAGATAGATAAATTAAAAGAAATGCAAAGTCAAATAGTATCTTTAGGGCCAAGAATACTTAGAACGGAGACTGCAGGGTTAGTAGCTATGTCAGTATTATTATATGAGTTGGGTGATTTATAGGAGTGATAACATGAGAAAAGTTGCTTTTTATACCCTAGGTTGCAAGGTAAATCAGTATGAAACTGAAGCTATGGAAGAATTGTTTGAGAAAAGTGGATATAAAGTGGTTGGAGAAGAGGAAGTTGCTGATGTTTATGTAATAAATACTTGCACTGTTACAAATTTAGGTGACAGGAAATCTAGACAGTTTATAAGAAGAGCTAAAAAGCTAAATATGGATTCTATTATAGCAGTAGTAGGCTGCTATTCACAAGTAGCACCTGATGAAATAGAAAAGATGGAAGATGTTGATGTAATCATTGGCACAGGTGACAAAAAAGATATAGTTAAATGTTGTGAAGAGGCAAAAGAAAAGAAAAAAAGAATTAATTTAGTTAAGGATTTTAGAGAATTAAAAGATTTTGAGGAGTTAAAAATAGAAGAAATAAAGTCTAGGACTAGAGCATATATGAAAATCCAAGAAGGTTGTAATCAATTTTGTTCTTACTGTATCATTCCTTATGCAAGGGGACCTATTAGAAGCAGAGATTATAAAAATATAATAGAAGAAGCTAAAAGATTATCAAATGCAGGTTTTAAAGAAATAATTCTTACAGGGATTCATGTAGCTAGTTATGGTAAGGACTTAAAAAACATTGGTTTATTAGACGTGATAGAGGGAATAAGTAAAGTAGAGGGTATAGAGAGAATAAGATTGAGCTCTATGGAACCTACTCTTATAGATGAGAACTTTATGAAAACTGTTTCTAGTATGCCAAAGTTCTGTGACCACTTTCACTTATCTCTACAAAGTGGTTCAGATACTATACTTAAGAAAATGAATAGAAAATATACTACCAAAGAATACAGTGAAATTGTTGATTTAATAAGAAAATATATGCCTAATGCCGGTATTACAACTGATATTATAGTGGGTTTTCCTGGAGAAGGAGAAAAAGAGTTTAATGAAACATTAGATTTTGTAAACAGAATCAGATTTTCTAGAATACATGTTTTTAAATATTCTCCAAGGAAGGGTACGCCTGCAAGCAAGTATAAGGATCAAGTTCATGGAACTATTAAAAATGAGAGAAGTGATAAGCTTATAAGCATTGGAGAAAAGTTGATGAAAGATTTTAATCAACAGCTTTTAGGAAAAACTCTTGAAGTTCTTTTTGAAGAAGAATCTAAGGAAAATCCTGAGTATATAGAAGGATATACTACTAACTATGTAAGGATAAAAACTCTCGGAGATAAAAAAATAAAAGGAAATATTTTTTCTGTAAAAATGACAAAATTAGACGGCGAAAATTTAATAGGAAAAATAGAGGAATTTTAGCTTTTATATAGAATATATATTAAGAACATGTAGGGAGGTGAACAGGATGAGAGACTGTATATTTTGCAAGATAGCACATGGAGAGATACCATCAGATATCATATATGAAGATGACAGAGTCATTGCTTTTAATGATATTGAACCCCAATCTCCTGTACACTTTTTAGTTATACCTAAAAAGCATATTCCCTCTATAAAAAATATAGATGAAGAAAATGCTTCTCTTATAAGTCATATTGTAATTGTTATTAACAGTATAGCAAAAGAAAAGGGACTAGATAAAGATGGTTATAGGATAGTAAATAATTGTGGTGAATATGGAGGACAAACTGTTGAGCATTTACATTTCCACGTATTGGGTGGAAGATATTTATCGTGGCCACCAGGTTAAAATGATGTTGCATTAAATGCATATATAATGTATAATAATCTAGTGCCGGATTCCGCTTACTGCATATAGTGTAGTAGGTACTCTTGTAGTGGATGAGGGGAGGGAGAAATAAATGGCAGAGATAAAAGTTGGAGAAAACGAATCACTAGACAATGCACTTAGAAGATTCAAAAGACAATGTGCACGCTCAGGTGTTATGTCAGAAGTTAGAAAAAGAGAACACTATGAAAAGCCTAGTGTAAAACGTAAGAAAAAATCTGAAGCAGCAAGAAGAAAAAATAAAAGAAGATACTAAGAAGGTGTAATTATGTCTCTTAAAGAGAAACTTATGGAAGATTTGAAGACTTCCATGAAAAATAAAGATACCTTACGTAAGAATACCATAACAATGGTTAGAGCAAGTATCAAGCAAAGAGAAGTTGATGAAAGAATAGAGCTAACTGATGAAGATATAATAGATATTATTGCAAAACAGGTAAAAGAAAAGAGAGATGTAATAGAAGATTTCAAAAAAGGTGGACGAGAAGATTTAGTTGAACAGACAAACAAGGAAATGAATATTCTATTAGAGTATTTACCTGAGCAACTAACTGAAGAAGAATTAGAAGTAATAGTTAAAGAAACAATAGATGAAGTTGGCGCTAAATCTATGAAAGATATAGGTATTATTATGAAAAATGTCATGCCAAAAGTTAAAGGAAAAGCAGATGGAGGCATGGTAAATAAAATAGTAAGAAAGTTTTTAGGATAAACCTGGGTTTTATAACCTAGGTTTATATTTTTTGGGATAGTGTATTTGATTTAATTTCAGAATTTTGAATAATTAAATTGTTTTTTTACATATTTAATAATATAATAAGAATAACATAACAGCTAAAAGGGGAGGTGATTAAGTGAAAAGGAGAAGAAGTTTTGCAATAATACTATTATTAACTATCCTCATATTATTAGTCAATTCTATATCTTTTTCTGAAGGGAAAGGGAATGTATATGTTATTCCTATTAAAGGAGAAATCAATAAAGCTACGTATCATTTTTTAAAAAATACCGTCGATGATGTGTTAAATAATAATCCAAGTGCTATTATATTTGAAATTGATACCTATGGTGGATTAATTGATCAAGCAGAAAACATTAAAAATCTTATAGTTAACATTAAAATACCTACTATTGCATATGTAAACACTAAAGCAGAATCTGCAGGAGTATTAATTACCTTATCCTGTGAAAAGGTAGTTATGGCCAATAGTTCTACAATAGGTTCAGCTGAAACTATACCAAATACTGAAAAAGTTATGTCTATGTGGAGGAGTCTATTAAGGGATGTGGCTGAACTAAGGGGTAGAGATAGTGAAATAGTTCAGGCTATGGCGGATAGTAATATTCAAGTAGAGGGTATAAATGAAAAAGGAAAACTTGTTAATTTAAATTCTAGAGAAGCATTAGAATATGGGATAGCAGATTTAATTTCAAATGACTATCAAGAAATATTAAAGCATTTTAATATAAATTATGCTAGAATAGAGGAAGTTGAAGAGGGACCAGAAATTAAAATAGCAAAGTTTATTTCAAATCCATACATTAGTACCCTATTGCTAACGTTAGGTTTTATTGGTATGATTATTGAGATATTTACTCCAGGATTTGGTTTGGGAGGAACCTTGAGTATTATTGCCTTTGGATTGTTCTTTGGTGGCAATATACTATCAGGGAATTCTCAATGGACTTCGCTTATAATATTTATAACAGGGCTAATACTATTAGTTATTGAAGGGATGGTACCAGGTTTTGGCTTACCTGGGATAAGTGGAATAATATTAGTTGCTATAGGAGTAATACTAGCTATGAAATCACTTCAAAGTGCTCTTATGTCTTTAAGTGTAGCAATTATTGTTACTACTGTTATAACAGTATTTTTAATTAAATATGGTCATAAAAGTCCACATTTAGAAAAGATTGTTCTTTCATCTCAATTAAAAACTGAAAAGGGTTATACTACTGCTAGATCAAAGGCTGATTATTTAGGAAAAGAAGGAATTACGGTTTCGGAGCTTAGACCTAGTGGTATTATAGAATTAAATGGGGAACGAATGGATGCACTATCAGAAGGAGACTATATAGATAGAGGTTTAAAGATAGAAGTAGTTAGAGTGGAAGGTTCAAAAATTTTTGTTAGGAGGGTATAATATGACAGGTAGTTTGGCTTTTACAATTGGTATTTCAGTAATAATTATTTTAGTGATAATATTGTTCTTTACTTTTGTTCCTGTTGGATTATGGATTACAGCTTTTTTCTCTGGGGTAAAGGTTGGTATCTCAAACTTAATTGGTATGAGACTTAGAAGGGTAGTACCTTCAAGAATAGTAAATCCAATGATTAAAGCAACAAAGGCTGGATTAAGTATCAACATAAACGAACTGGAAGCTCATTATTTAGCAGGTGGTAATGTTAATGTATTGGTAGATGCATTGATAGCGGCTCAAAGAGCTGAAATTCCTCTAGAATTTGAAAGAGCTGCAGCTATTGATTTAGCAGGAAGAAATGTACTAGAAGCTGTACAAGTAAGTGTTAATCCAAAGGTAATAGAGACACCTATAATATCTGCTGTAGCAAAAGATGGTATAGAGGTTATGGTTAAAGCTAGGGTTACAGTTAGAGCTAATATAGAGAGACTTGTAGGTGGAGCTGGGGAAGAGACAATAATAGCCAGAGTAGGAGAGGGTATAGTTACAACCGTAGGGAGCTCTAGCAGTCACAAAGCGGTATTGGAAAACCCAGATAGCATATCTAGGACTGTTTTAGATAAGGGATTGGATTCAGGTACTGCATTTGAAATTCTTTCAATAGATATTGCTGACGTAGATGTAGGAAGAAACATTGGTGCAAAACTTCAAACAGATCAAGCAGAAGCCGATAAGAGAATTGCTCAGGCAAAAGCTGAAGAAAGAAGAGCAATGGCTGTAGCAAGAGAACAAGAAATGATTGCAGAAGTTCAAGCAATGAAGGCTAAAGTTGTCGAAGCAGAGGCAGAAGTACCATTGGCAATTTCAACTTCTCTAAAAGAAGGCAAAATAGGATTTATGGATTATTATAATATGAAAAACTTATTAGCTGATACAGATATGAGAAGTTCTATTTCTAAAATGACTGAAGAAGATAAAGAAAAATAAATCTTAAGGATGTGTTAATATGTCTCTTTTAGACGTATTGTTTCTATTTTTAGCATTTCTATTTCCAATATTGGCTAAATCTATTCAAGAGAAGCAGAAAATTGAACAGTCAAGAAGAAAAAGTACGCATAATACTACAATAAGCAAAGTTGGTAGAAGAGAAAATTTGGCTGAGGAAAGAAAATCTTTATATGAAGAAAAGTATAAAATGGAGAGAGAACCTCTACCAACTGAATCAAAATATGAAACTCTTGAAAGAAAAACGGAAAATGTAGACATAGGGTCTAATTTACAAGTTAATGAAATATCTCATATAGAAAAAACCAACACTGACCAACCTTTTAACAAATTGACTAAGAAAGATTTGGTAAAAGGTATTATTTTAAAAGAGATATTATCAGAACCTAAATGTATAAAAAACATGCAAAATTAAATATTTTAATAAAAAAGAGTATGTAGTTCGCAACTACATACTCTTTTTTTATTACTGTAAATTTATAGTACTGTTATTCTATATATTTACAGTAATACCTATAAAGTTAAAAGCATAAATTTTAATAAAGGAGGGCTAAGGGTGAAGAACAGGATTGATGAATTAAAATCAAATATTTCAGAGACATTTGAATTACCAAAAGATATAGTTATGGATTTACCTAAGATTAGTGTTATTGGGAATATTCAAGTCATAATATCTAATCACAAGGGTATTATTGAGTATTCAAAAGAAACTTTAAGAATTAATACTAATATTGGTGTAATAAAAATAACAGGTAGTGATATGTACCTTAAGACAATTTTAACTGAAGAGATAATCATAGCTGGGACCATTGAAAAGATAGAATTTTTGTATTGAGGGGTGCATGTATGTTAGCTATAAAATTATGGAATTATTTCAAAGGATATGTTATTATTAGAGTTGAAGGCCTAACCCTTGAAAAGTTTATAAATCTAGCTGTAAACAAAGATATATATCTTTGGGATATAAAAAGAATTGAGTATACGGTTTTAGAGGGAAAGGTTAGCATAAAAGGATTTAAGCTACTAAAGGAAGTAGTCAAAAAGGTAGGCTGTAGAGTTTATATAATTGAGAAAAATGGATTTCCTTTTTTATTAGAAAAGCTGAAAAAAAGAAAGATGTTTGGCTTTGGTTTTTTACTTTTTATAGGTCTTATTATATTTTTAACATCTTTTATATGGAATATTGAAGTAGTGGGCAATGAAAAAATATTAGACCAAGAAATAATAGATTTTCTTGAGGAAATAGATATAACAACAGGTAAAATGAAATATTCTATTGATATTGATAATGTAAAAAATCAAATACTAGATAATTTTAACAATATATCTTTTGCTTCTATGGAGATAAAGGGAACAAAGCTATTTATAGAAGTTAAAGAACAGGATTTACCTCCAGAAGAAATTGATTTAACAACACCTTGCAATATAATTGCAAGTAAAAAGGGAATTATAGAAAAAGTAGTAGCAAAAAATGGCAAAAGCGTTGTAACCGAAGGTGATATAGTTGAAAAAGGACAACTTTTGATCACAGGAGTAATAAAGGATGAAATGTTTGAAAAGGATATGGTTATCCATGCAGATGGTGAAGTTTTTGCTATTACTAGATATTCTCATATTATAGAGGAACCCATAGAAAAAGAGGTAAAAGAGGAAACGGGAAATGTATTAAAAAGAAGAGAAATTAAATTTGGGGAAAAAGGTATCCAATTTATTGAAGGTAATATTCCTTTTAAGGAGTATATAATAATAGATGAAACAAAGAGTTTATTAAAAGTTTTACCTATTAAAATTGTCACTCATGAATATAGAGAAGTAGAATTAAATAAAATAAAACAAAATATAGATTCACTAAAGATTAGATCACAAGTGTTAGCAGTAGAGGTAATTAACAAGATGTTGCCTGAGAATAGTAAAATTCTATCTAAAGATGTAAAGCATACAATAGAGGGCAATAATCTTATTACAGTAGTAGTACTGGAAGTGTATGAAGATATAGGAGAGAAGCAAATAATCTATAACGAGGAGGACTAATTTTGAGCAAGGAAATACAAGAGCGTTGTTTAGGTATTGAGGATAATAATTTAATACCTGAACTATTTGGCAATTTTGATGAAAATATTAAAATAATTGAAGATGAGTTTGATGTTGAAATTCTCCTTAGAGGTGGAGAAATTAAAATAATTGGGGAAGAATTATCTACCACATTAGTAGAAAGACTATTATATAAGTTAATAGATATTTTAAAAAGAGAAAATAAACTTACAAAGCAAGAGTTGATGTATACTATACAACTTATTTATGAGGGAAAAGAAGAAAAGGTAAAAGAACTTTTAAATGAAACGCTATGTATTACAGCTTCAGGAAAAGCAATAAAACCTAAAACATTAGGTCAAAAGAGATATATTGATGCTATTAAGAAAAGAGATATAGTTTTTGGTATTGGTCCTGCAGGTACTGGAAAGACTTATTTAGCAATGGCTATGGCAGTTAATGCCTATAAAAACAAAGAAGTAAACAGGATTATTTTAACGAGACCAGCAGTTGAAGCAGGTGAAAATTTAGGTTTTTTGCCAGGAGATTTGCAGGAAAAGGTAGATCCGTATTTAAGACCTATATATGATGCACTTTTTGAGATAATGGGTTTTGAAACCTTCGGGAAATTAGTAGAGAAGGGTCTTATTGAAGTTGCACCGTTAGCATATATGAGAGGGAGAACCTTAGATTCAGCGTATGTTATACTAGATGAAGCACAGAATACGACAAATGAGCAGATGAAAATGTTTTTAACTAGATTGGGTTTTGGTTCTAAAGCTATTATTACTGGAGATATAACTCAAATAGATTTACCTAAGGGAAAATCATCAGGACTTGTAACTGTTTCTAAAATTCTTTCTGATATAAAAGGTATAGATTTTGTATATTTAACAAAATTAGATATCGTAAGACATCCTCTTGTACAGAGGATAATAGAAGCGTATGATAAGTATGAGAACAAATAATAACACAGATATTTTAGGGGGTTAATCCCATGCTAAAAGAGAAGAATGAAAATAGAAAGAAAAATAAGATTAAAAAGACCAAAAAAATTACTACATTTTTTAAGAGTAAGAAGCCTTTGAGCATTATTATATTGCAATTAATTTTTACTCTGATTTTTTTTCTTGTAATAGTTGACAATATTGAACCGAAAAAAGTTAATGTTAGAATTGGTGAAACTGCCCCGTATGAAATAAGAGCAACAAGAGATATACCAGATAATGGAGCTACGGAAAAGCTTAAGAACGAAGCTATGGACAGAGTAGAGCCACGATTTAGAGTTAATCCTTCAATTCAAATGGAGATGAAAAATGATATTAGGGTTTTTTTTGGAGTGGTAAAAGATGTAAAATCCTATGAGGACTTAAGTTTTTCTAAGAAGGCTACTCTTTTAAAAGAACAATCTAATATTAAATTATGGGAAAAACATTATAATACTTGTATAAGAATTGAAAGTAAACAGTTGAACAATTTAGAAACTGTTATATTTGATATAATAAATCAAATAATGAGTGCAGGTATTAAAGAAGAAGAACTTGAATATGAATTAGGGAATGTGACAAGTATATTTGAATCTATAGATATGGGTAAAGATCAAAAAGAACTTGGGTTAGCATTAATTGAGGCTACAATTAAACCAAATAAGTTCTTAGATGTAGAAGCTACTCAGAGAAAGAAAGCTGCAGAAGCAGAAAAAATTGAGCCAATTATAGTTAAAGAAGATCAAGTTATAGTCAGAAAAGGAGATAAAATAGATTCCAATTCTTATGATCTTATTAAGGAATCAGGGCTATTGAAGGAAAAGGATGGATATGAGTTTAGTACAATTGTAGGTACAATAATAATTATTTTATTAGTTCAAGCTATAGTAGGTCTTTATTTGTACCATTTCAATAAAGAAGTAATATATAGTTCAAAATTGATTATACTAGATATTATTATTATAAGTGTCATACTAATATCTGAAGGGGTATATAGTATATCACCTTATATGATGCCTATTTCGGCAGCAGCAATGTTGATAACACTTATTATTAATCCTAAGTTAGCATTAATAGTTAATTTTATACTGTCATTTTTAATGGGAGTTATTATGGGAGCAGATGATAGTGTTGTGGCTATGTTAATAGTAGGAGGTAGTATAGGTGTATTTAGTGTTTTAAATGCATTTCAGAGATATAATATATTTTTTAATGGTTTAACTGTTGGAATAGTTAATGTATTAACTATTGTTTCTTTTGGCCTTATAAAAAAGGCAGATATTCTTGAAACTCTTATGAAGAGTGGTTATGGAGTATTAAATGGTATTTTTTGTGCTGTATTAACAATAGGTACTTTGCCTCTTTGGGAAAATGTATTTCAAGTGCTTACGCCATTGAAACTTCTAGAGCTTTCAAACCCCAATCAACCGCTTCTTAAAAAGTTGTTATTAGAAGCACCAGGAACGTATTATCATAGTGTTTTGGTAGGGAACTTAAGTGAAGCAGCAGCAGAGGCAATAGGTGCAAATCCACTTATAACAAGAGTAGGAGCTTATTATCATGATATAGGGAAATTGAAGCGACCTTTTTTCTTTAAGGAAAATCAACTTGGATTTGACAATCCACATGATAAGATAAATCCATCTCTTAGTACACTTATAATAACTAACCATGTAAAAGATGGACTAGCAATGGCAGATGAACACAATTTGCCAAAGGAGATAAAAGATATTATAGCAGAGCATCATGGAGATACTTTTGTAGCATTTTTTTATTATAAGGCTTTAAAAGGTGAAAATGGTGAGAATGTAAAAATAGAAGATTTTAGATACAAGGGTCCAAAACCCCAGACTAAAGAAGCAGCAATTATTATGTTAGCGGATTCATCAGAAGCAGCTGTTAGGTCGATCAAAGAGCCAAACAAGGGTAAGATTGAAGAAATGGTTCGAAGTGTTATTAAAACAAAACTAGAAGATGGACAATTAGAAGAATGTGATTTAACTCTAAAAGATTTAAACACTATAGCCAATATATTTTGCACAGTTCTTTTAGGTATATTTCATGATAGAATTGAATATCCAAAACTTGATTTAAAAGAAATGAAAGAGGAGATATAAAATGGAAGTTTATATAGATAATAGACAAGATAGAATTAAAATAAAATTCGATGTAGAAACTATTATTGAAAGTGTAATCGAAGAATGTTTAAATATTGAAGGTAGATCTAAAGAAGTTGAAGTTAGTGTATCTTTTGTGGACAATGATGAAATAAGACAATTAAATAGAGATTTTAGAAATGTTGATTCTCCAACGGATGTACTTTCTTTTCCTATGAATGAGGATATAGATGCTTTTTTTACACCTATATTAGGAGATATTGTCATATCTTTAGAAAGAGCATTAGAACAGTCAGTTGAATTTGGGCATACATTTGAAAGAGAAATTGCATATTTAACAGCTCATAGTATGTTTCACCTTCTAGGATACGATCATATCATAGATGAAGAAAAAAGTGTAATGAGAGAAAAAGAAAAACAGGTCATGAAGAATTTGAAAATATTTAAAAACAATTAAAAAGGTGGTAGAATGAAATCTAGAAGTATAATAGAGAGTTTTAACTATGCAGTAGACGGTATAATTTACACTTTAAAAACCCAAAGGAATATGAGAATTCATTTTTCTTTAGCAGTTATTGTTCTCATATTAAGCCTTTTCTTAAATTTTAATAGACTTGAGTTTTTAATACTATTTATAACTGTGTCTTTTGTTATAGCAGCTGAAATGATAAATACAGCTATTGAAAAAGCGATAGATATGATAACACAAGAATATCATCCATTAGCTAAAATATCAAAAAATGTAGCTGCAGGAGGGGTTCTTGTATCAGCTATAAATGCTATAGTAGTAGGTTATTTACTTTTTTTTGATAGACTTAATCCTTTTTCAAATTTATTATTGCATAAGATAAGAAATTCACCAATACATCTTACTTTTATAGCTCTTTTCTTAGTTATATTTATTACAATTGCTATTAAGACAAAAGCACAAACAGGTACACCGTTTAAAGGTGGTATAGTAAGTGGCCATACAGCCATAGGATTTTTAATAGCTACAAGTATTAGTTTTTTAGGGAACAATGTTTTAATTACTACATTGGCTTATTTCATGGCTATTCTTGTTGGAGAAAGTAGAATAGAAGGTAAGATTCATAGTTTATTTGAAGTAGTTATGGGTGCGATTTTGGGAGTATTAGTAGGAATTCTAGTTTTTCAAATCATTGGATAAACAGGAGGAAAACATGAAAAGGATACTTCTTATTTTAATACTAATTATTACTATTGCTTTGACAGGTTGTAAAAGAAATGAACCAGAAAAAGAAAAAGAAGAAATTGTTATAATTGATGATGAAGAAGAAGGGGAAGAAATTAAGGCAGAAGAAAAATCAGGAGTACCTTCACCGCTTAGTGGTATATATTCATCAAAAGAAAAAGTATTGAGAAGACCCGTAGCTGTTATGTTTGACAATCATCCAAGAGCTCGTTGGCAGGCAGGATTATCTCAAGCTGAAATAGTATATGAGTTTATGGTGGAAGCACCTTATACTAGATATATGGGAATATATCTGATTAATGATCCAAAGGAGATTGGGCCTATTAGGAGTTCTAGACCATATTTTGTAACTACACTTTTAGAATATGATCCTATATATGTAAGAGTTGGCGGAAGTGTAGAAGCCAAAAAAGACATTATAGCATTAAAGGTTGCTGACATTGATGGACTTACAAGTTCAGGAAAAGTATTTTATAGGAAATCTCACAAAAAAAGACCTCACAATTTATACTCTAGCATGGATATAATAAGAAGTACACAAGCAGAAAGAGGATTTAAATTAAATGGAGATTTTAGTGAATTTAAATTTTATGATGAGGATACAGATATAGATGGATTTGATGCAAAAGATATAACTATTAAATACAATGGCGAGAACAAAACTCAATATGTATATGATATAGATAAAAAGATATATATAAGATATAAAGATGGTAAACAACATATTGACGAATATGATAAAATTCCAATTATAGCAAAGAATATTATCATAGAAGAGGCAAAGACAAAGGTAGTAGATAAGGAAGGAAGATTAAGCATTGATTTGATAGGCGATGGAAAAGGTATATATATAACTAATGGAAAGGGCAAAAAAATAACTTGGTCTAAAGGATCTAGGGGTGAAAAAACTAAGTTTTTTGATGAAAAAGGGGTAGAGATTAACTTGAATCCTGGTGTTACATGGATTCAGGTTACAAGCATTAATCCTAATATAACTATTGAATAGGAGTGATATCTTGAATATAAGCGAACTTATTAAAGAGGCTTTAAATGCAAAAAAGAATGCCTATGTACCATATTCTAACTTTCATGTAGGTGCTGCAGTTTTAATGGAAGATGATAGTGTGTATACTGGATGTAATATTGAATCTGCTTCCTATAGTCCTACGAACTGTGCAGAGAGAACTGCTATCTTCAAGGCAATTTCGGAAGGGAAAAGACATATAAAAGCTATTGTTATAGTAGGAGATTCAGGATTTACATACCCTTGTGGAGTCTGTAGACAAGTTATAAGTGAATTTGGTAAAGATGCAAAGATCATTATTGCAAAATCAGAGGATGAATATTTGGAATATACTCTAGATGAACTATTTCCACATAGTTTTGGACCAGAAGATTTAGAAAAAAAGAATAAATAGGAGAGATGCTATGTATAAATCAGGATTTGTTACAATAGTGGGTAGAGCAAATGTTGGTAAATCGACACTTTTGAACAACATAATAGGAGAAAAGGTGTCTATTATATCTGATAAACCTCAGACTACGAGAAATAAAATACAATGTGTTTATACTGAAAGTGACCATCAAATAGTATTTTTAGATACACCTGGAATTCATAAGCCTAAGAACAGGCTTGGGGAATATATGATGAATATATCAAAAAACACTTTAAGTGAAGTGGATGTAGTTACCTTCATGGTAGACAACAGTAAAACAATTGGTCAATTAGATGAATTTATTATATCTCAATTAAAAGGGATTAAGACAACAAAAATACTCTTAATAAATAAAATAGATAAATTATCTATGGATGAAATTGGGGAGTTAATCCTTATGTATCAGAAATTAAATATGTTTGAAGAGATTATACCTGTATCAGCATTAAATGGTACAAATGTGAAAGAATATGTAGAAATCATCAAAAACTTACTACCAGAGGGACCACAATATTTTCCTGAAGATATGATTACAGATAGACCAGAAAGATTCATTATTTCTGAAATTATAAGAGAAAAAACTCTTAATTATTTAGAAGAGGAAGTGCCTCATGGAATATTTGTTGCAATTGATATGATGAAAGCAAGAGATGACAGAGATTTGATAGATGTTCATGCTACTATATATTGCGAAAGGGAGTCACACAAAGGTATAATAATAGGCAAAAATGGTAGAAAATTAAAAGGTATAGGTAAAAGTGCAAGAATGGATATAGAAAGGCTTTTGGGTAGTCAAGTTAATCTTCAATTATGGGTAAAGGTAGAGAAAAATTGGAGAGATAAAGCAAATAAGATTAAGTATTTTGGATATGAATAATTAGGAGTGGCTAAATGCTTGTAAAATCAGAAGGAATTGTGTTAAGAGAGATAAAATTTGAGGATACAAACAAAATTCTCACTATTTTTTCTAGAAAATATGGCAAAGTTCATGCTATTTCTAGGGGAGTTTTAAGACCTCGTAGTCCTCTCTTGGCTAGCAGTCAGGTTTTTGCTTATAGTGATTATACTTTTTTTAAGGGAAAAAGTTTTTATCATATAAATCAAGGAGACATAATTGATTCTTTTTATGATATAAGGAAGAATATGAATAGATTACTTTATTCTTCATATGTACTTGAGCTTGTAGAATCTTCTATTGTAGAAGAAGAACCAAATGAAAAACTTTTTAAATTATTAATAAAAGCATTAAGTGTATTATCTCAGATGAATAGTGGTTTTTTAAAATTTATAATTAGTTTTGAAATAAAATACATTTCATTTATAGGTTATAGGCCATGTTTAGACAAATGTGTATTATGTGGAAATGAGATAAATGAACCTATGAGATTTAGCAAAAGAAATGGTGGAGTAGTATGCAACAATTGTTTTAGTATAGAGAATTTCAATGAATCAATTGATTTTACAATGTTAAAATATTTGCAACTACTACTGTATACTTCTCTAGATGATTTATATAACCTAAAAATACCTAAGGATATCATGTTTAATTTACAAGATTTAATGGTAAAATATATACTAACTTGTTTAGAAAAAAATAAATTTAGTACATTAGAATTCATTAAATCTATTCAAAATAATGGAGGGATATAATATGGATATATCCATAGAAAAAGTTGACATGGTAGTTGATAGAACGGGTGTTAGTTATAGTAGGGCGAAGGAAGCTTTAGAAAAATCTAATGGGGATGTAGTAGATGCGATAATATTCATTGAATCTAGTAATAAATCATTTACAGAGAACATAGGAAATAAAGGGGAAGAAATTTTTGATAAAATTAAAGAGTCTATCAAAAAGGGAAATGTAACTAAAATAATTATTAAAAAGGATGGAGAAACAATTATGAATATTCCTATTACTGCAGGGGCTATAGGTACCGTAATATCTCCTGAAATAGCTCTTTTAGGAGTTAGTGCAGCACTACTTTCAAAATGTAGTTTTGAAATTGTAAAAGAAGATGGAGAAATTATCAATGTAAATGAAACTGTTGAACAAAAGTTTAGACGAAATTAAACTATAAATAATGTGGTTTTAGCCCTACTATTGACAACATGTATTTTTTTTGCTAGATTATTATCTATAGATAAATAGTGTATGCTGTGAAGAAGAGAAGATTCAATTTATATTATCATAGCGAGTTAGGGGTGGTGGGAGCCTAGTATATTATATTGATGAAAGGCGCTTCTGAGCATATATTTATGAGAGGATACCTTTATAGGTATTAAGTAGGGTGGAACCGCGGAAGTAACCTTTCGTCCCTATAGGGATGTAAAGGTTTTTTTATGCCAATAATAGAAAATGTAAAATTAAGGAGGGTAAAAGATGTATTTTCAGGATTTAATGCTGAAATTACTTGAATACTGGGGAAGTAAAGGCTGTACTATATTAGAACCTTATGATGTTGAAAAAGGTGCAGGAACAATGAATCCTCATACTTTTTTAAGATCTTTAGGACCAGAACCATGGAAGGTGGTATATGTAGAACCATCAAGAAGGCCAGCAGATGCTAGATATGGCGAGAACCCTAATAGGGTTTATCAACATCATCAGCTTCAAGTAATACTCAAACCTTCACCAGCTGAAGTGCAAGATCTTTATTTAGAAAGCTTAAAGGCCATAGGTATAGACCCATTAAAACATGATATAAGATTTGTAGAAGACAATTGGGAAGCACCTACCTTAGGAGCATGGGGTTTAGGTTGGGAAGTGTGGCTAGATGGAATGGAAATTACCCAATTCACGTATTTCCAACAAGTAGGCAGTGTAAACTGTGACTTAGAATCTGCAGAATTAACCTATGGATTAGAAAGAATAGCCATGTATATCCAAGATGTAGACAATATCTTTGATATTGAATGGTGTGAAGGTATAAAATATGGTGATATATTCAAACAAGCTGAATATGAACATTCAGTTTACAGTTTTGAAAAGGCAAATACTGAAAGACTTTCTACACTATTTAATATGTATGAGGAAGAAGCAAAGACTATAATAGAAGAAGGCTTAGTTCTTCCTAGTTATGATTATGTTTTGAAATGTTCTCATGTTTTTAACGTATTAGATGCTAGAGGTGCTATAAGTGTTACAGAAAGAACACACTACATAAGTAGAGTTAGAAATTTAGCAAAACTAGTAGCTCAAAAGCATTTACAGAAAAGAGAAGAATTGGGATATCCCCTTTTAAACAAGGGAGGTGTATCTAATGAATAATAAATATTTATTAGAAATTGGGGTAGAAGAGTTACCTGCTAGATTTGTAAATAGTACATTAAGTCAAATGAAAAACTATACAGAAAAATTGTTAAAAGAGGAAAGAATCTCTTTTGAAGATATGAAACTTTATTCAACTCCAAGAAGATTAGTACTTATTATAGAAGGCTTACCTGAAAGGCAAGAGAATTTAGGGGGATTAGTAAAAGGACCTTCTAAAAAAATAGCATTTGATAATGAAGGTAATCCTACAAAGGCATTACAGGGATTTTTAAGAGGGCAAGGTGCAACTATTGAGGAAATTCTTATTAAAGAGTATAATGGCGAAGAATATGTATATGTAAATAAAGTAAAAGAAGGTAAAGCAGTAGAAGATATATTGAAAGAAAATATGGGCAGTATGATAAGAAGTATATCTTTTCCAAAATCCATGAGATGGGGAGGGAAAAACTTACGTTTTGCTCGTCCTATAAGATGGCTTTTATCTGTACTAAATGATAGAGTAGTAGAATTTTCGCTAGAGGGTATAGTTGCATCTAATATAACTAGAGGACATAGATTTTTAGGAAGTAATCATATAGAAATCAATCATATTGATGAGTATTTTGAAAAACTTCAAGATAATTATGTAATTGTCGATGGAAAGAAGAGAAAGGAAAAGATAAAATATGGATGTGAAAAATTAGCTAGAGAAAAAGGTGGGACACTACTGCCAGATGATGCGTTATTAGATGAAATAACCAATATTGTTGAATATCCTACACCTATGATAGGTAGAATAGCAGAAGAATATTTGGAATTACCAAAAGAAGTAGTGACAACTCCTATGAAGGAACATCAAAGATATTTTCCTGTGGTAGATGATAAGAAAAGATTATTACCATACTTTATAACTGTAAGAAATGGGAATGATGAGTATTTAGACATTGTTATAAAGGGAAATGAAAAGGTAATAGGTGCGAGACTTGAGGATGCCAAGTTTTTCTACAATGAAGATATAAAAATACCTTTGGAAGATTATGTAGAAAGGCTAAAACACATTATTTTCCAAGAAAAATTAGGGACTCTTTATGAAAAGACGATTAGAGTTCAAAAATTAGCTGTCAAAATAGGTAGTTATCTTGAAGTGGGAGAAGAAACAGAAAAAAATATAGAAAGAGCAGGATATCTTTCAAAGGCAGATCTAGTAACCAATATGGTAGATGAGTTTACTGAATTGCAAGGTGTTATGGGTAGGGAATATGCGAAAATATCAGGTGAAAATGAGATAACTAGTTTAGCTATATATGAGCAATATCTACCTAGATTTTCAGGAGATGAACTACCAACCACTACTGCAGGTGCTATTTTAAGTATTGCTAGTAAGCTAGACACCATAGCAGGTTGCTTTGCAATAGGAATTCAACCAACTAGCTCTCAAGACCCTTATGGGTTGAGAAGGCAAGCATTAGGTATAATTAATATAATATTAGATAAAAAGCTTAATCTTTCTATGGAAGAATTAATTGATTTTGCACTATATATTTATGTGGATGAAAATGGATTAGCTTTTGATTATAATAAAGTTAAAGGTGAAATCATAGATTTCTTTAATGGAAGAATAAAAAATATGTTTATTGATATGGGTATAAGATATGATATTGTAGATGCAGTACTTGGCACAGGCATAGATGACATATTTGATCTTAAATTAAGAGCTGACAAGTTAAATACTTGGCTTGATAAGGAAGGTTTAAATGATATACTTACTGCATTTAACAGGGTTAAGACATTAGCAGGTAAAGCTAGTAATGATGATGCAAAGAGAGATTTACTGGTAGAACAAGAAGAAATAGAATTATTTGAAACATTCCATGTTGTAGAAGAAAAGGTGTTATCATCTTTAAATAGAAAAGAATATGATAAGGCATTAGATCAGATGATATCTCTTAGTGAACCTATAGACAACTTTTTTGATAATGTTATGGTAATGGTTGATGATGAAAATATTAAAAATAATAGGCTAGGGCTTCTAAAAAGGATATCAGATACTATGCTTTTGATTTGTGATCTATCAAAAATTGTTTATAAATAAATAATACAGTTCACATTTTGTGAACTGTATTAGAATAGATCATCATGGGAGAGGTGGTGATTCACATTCAATTAAGTGAAAGACAAGAAAAGATATTAGATATTGTAAAGGAAAATCAGCCAATTACTGCTGAAGCTATAGCCAAAAGGCTTAAATTGACAAGAGGAACTTTGCGCCCAGATTTGGCCATTCTTACTATGTCTGGTATATTAGATGCTAGACCTAAAGTTGGATATTTTTATACGGGTAAGACCTCTCTCAGTTTTGTGTCAGAAAAGATAAAGACCATAAAGGTATCAGATATTAAGTCAGTACCAATAGCAGTTGATGAAGAAGTGAGTACTTATGATGCTTTAGTAACACTGTTTTTAGAAGATGTAAGCTCGATATTTGTTACTTCAAATGGATTTTTAACAGGTGTAGTTTCCAGAAAAGATTTTTTAAAGAATGCAATTGGAGGAATTGATTTAACTAAGATACCTGTTGGGATTATAATGACAAGAATGCCCAATATAGTAATAACAACAACTGATGAAACGGCATTAGATGCTGCTATAAAACTTATAGAACATGAAGTAGATAGTCTTCCTGTAGTTGAAGAAGTAGAGATTGAAGATGGTAAAGAAGAGTACAAGATTATTGGGAAAGTTTCAAAAACTACAATTACTCGTTTATTTGTAGAATTAGGGAAAAATGATTGAGGGGGGGTATAATATATGGAATCAAATGTAGTAGTATATATATTGTCAGACTCTATTGGTGAAACTGGTGAACAAGTAGCTAGAGCTGCAGCAAGTCAGTTTAATTCTGGTAAATATGAAATTAGAAGATTTCCTTACATTACAGAAGAGGAACAAATAACAGAAATATTTGAAGAAGCAAAGGAAGAAAAAAGCGTTATTGTATTTACTATAGTAATAGAAAAGCTTAGACAATTTGTTTTGGAAAAGTCTGTAGAATTAAATATACCTGCCGTAGATTTAATGAGTCCAGTTTTAAATGCAATAGAAAGTGTTGTAGGATTTCAACCAAAGAGGGAGTCAGGAATTATTAGAAGATTGGATGAACAATACTTTAAGAAGGTCGAGGCAGTAGAATTTGCTGTAAAATACGATGATGGTAAAGATACAAGAGGAATAAAAAAATCTGATATAGTTTTAGTAGGAGTCTCTAGAACTTCTAAAACACCTCTCAGTATGTATTTAGCACACAAGAACTACAAAGTAGCCAATGTACCCTTAGTACCTGAAGTACCAGCACCAGCTGAACTATTTGAAAAAGATCCAAAAAGGGTATTTGGACTTGTTGCAAATCCTGAAAAATTAAATGAGATAAGACAAGAAAGACTGAAATCTTTAGGTCTAAGTAATAATGCAAACTACGCAAGTATTTCAAGAATAGAGGAAGAACTTGTATATTCTAAAGAATTAATGGAAAAGCTTAAATGTAGAGTAATAGATGTTTCCAATAAAGCTGTTGAAGAAACTGCAGGTATTATACTGGATATGATTAAAGATGATTTTGGAGAAAATAGTGAAAACTAGAAGTGTTGTAAAGACAGCACTTCTTTTTATTTATAACCCATAGGAAAGTTCTAGTTTTCCTTAATATAAAACTTTACGAAATGGGTTTCAAAAAAGGCTATCTTATAATATTTTCATAGTATTTTTAAATAAATTTATTTAAAAATACTATGAAAATAAAGGATTATAGATATATTTGTTGTATATATATAACAAGTGGTATTATATATACAATAAAAGGGGTATATTATATATGAACATACGTTTGAAAACTGAAGAAGTTGAAAAGCTTATATTATCAGAACATGCTACCTTTAGTAAAAATTCAAAAGGTAGACTAATAGAAGAACCTGATTGTGATATTAGAACTGTATTTCAGAGGGATAGAGATAGGATTATTCATTCTAAAGCATTTCGAAGATTGAAGCATAAGACTCAAGTATTTATTTCACCTGGAGGAGATCACTATAGAACAAGGCTTACTCATACTTTAGAAGTAGCACAAATCTCTAGAACCTTAGCAAGGGCATTAAGATTAAATGAAGACTTAACTGAGGCCATTGCTTTAGGACATGACTTAGGGCATACACCTTTTGGACATACGGGGGAAAAGGTATTGGATAAAGTTAATCCAAATGGTTTTAGGCATAATGAGCAAAGTTTAAGAATTGTAGATTTTTTAGAGCATAATAATAAAAGAGTAGGTCTCAACTTGACACATGAGGTGAGGGATGGTATACTCAATCATTCTGGTAAAAATGAACCTAATACATTAGAAGGTTTAATTGTTAGAAAAGCGGATAGAATAGCTTATATCAATCATGATATAGATGATTCTATTAGAGCTAATATTATATCTGCTGATGAAATACCAGTAGATTGTATAAAAGTATTAGGTGAAACCCATGGTGAGAGGATTAATTCGATGATATTAGATATTATAAACAACTCTATGGGAAAAAATAGTATATGTATGAGTGAAGAAATCGAATATTATACAATAAAGCTTAGAGATTTTATGTTTGAAAAAGTTTATTTAAATAGAAATGCAAAGAAAGAAGAAAAAAAAGCAGAGTATATTATTTTGGAATTATATAAATATTATTATAAATATCCAGAGAATCTCCCACTAGAACATAGAATATTTTGTAAAGAAATGGGGTTTTCAAAAGAAGATATGGTATGTGATTATATTGCTGGAATGACGGATAGATACGCAATTAATCTATTTTACAATATTTTCATACCAAAGCCGTGGGAAAAATATTAATAAAAAAGAAGGAAATCGAAAAGATTTGTCGAATAAAAGTTAAGTGTTCCTTATTATTTATTTAGAATTTTGATGGTGATTGATTATGAGTTATTTAATTGATGATGAAATAATAGAAAGGGTTCGATCTAGTAGCGATATTGTAGAAATTATTTCTCAATATATTGCATTGAAAAAAACTGGTTCAAACTATACTGGATTATGTCCTTTCCATAGTGAAAAGACTCCTTCTTTTACTGTCTCACCTTCAAAGCAATTTTATCATTGTTTTGGTTGTGGTGAAGGAGGCGATGTAATTTCTTTCATAATGAAAGAGGAAAATTTATCTTTTCCAGAAGCTGTAAAATTGCTAGCTGATAGATTAGGTATAATTATAGAAGAAACAGATGATCCGAAAAGCAGGCAACTGAGGGAAAAAAGAGAATTAATATATAAAATAAACAAAGATGCTGCTAGGTTTTTTTATCAGAGATTGTATGTAAATAAGATGGCATTAGCATATTTAAAAAAACGTTCTATTGATAAGAAAACAATGAATAAGTTTGGTATAGGTTTTGCTGATAGTTCATGGGATAGTTTATATAGACATTTGATCAATAAAGGATATGCAGAAAATGCTTTAGAAAGTGCTGGATTGATAATCAAGAGAAAAGATAACAGTGGATTTTATGATAGATTTAGAAATAGAATTATTTTTCCTATTATAGATACGAATAGAAAAATATTAGCATTTGGAGGAAGATCAATAGATGCATCTATGCCCAAATATTTAAATTCACCGGAAACATCGGTTTTTTTAAAAGGCAATAATTTATTTGCTTTTAATATAGTTAGCAAGGAAACAGATAGAAATAAGATTGTTTTAGTTGAAGGGTATATGGATGTAATTTCATTATACAATAATGGTATTAACTATTCTGTAGCTAGTTTAGGTACAGCTTTTACACCAAGTCAAGCAAAACTTTTGAAGAAATTTAATAATGAGGTTTATATTTGTTATGATTCTGATTTAGCAGGTCTTAAAGCTACAGATAGAGCAGTGGACATATTAAAAGAGGAAGGGATAAATGCAAAAGTTATTTTATTGCCATCAGGAAAAGATCCAGATGATTTTGTAAGAGAAAGTGGAAGAAAAAGCTTTGAAGAATTATTGAAAGACAGTTTAAATTATATAGATTTTAAAATTAGTTATATCAAGACAAAATACAATTTTAATGAGGTAGAAGGTAAAATACAATTTGCCAAAGAAATGGGGAAGTTTTTAAAAGAAATTGAAAGTCCCATTGAAAGAGATGTATTTCTTGATAAAATTTCACTTGAAACAGGTATTTCTAAAGAAGCTATTTTAAAAGAGTTTTCTGGCAACTATAACAAAATAACTTATACTGAGGACAAGTATATTAAAAGCAAATATAGAAATAATAAAGATAAAATAATACCTGTAAAAAATGTTCTGGAACCTGCACATTTGAAAGCAGAAAAATGTATTATTTATATAATTGCTAAGAACGAAAAATTATTCAATAGAATTAAAGATAAGTTAAGTCCAGAAGATTTTTTGAATTATGAATGTAGGGAGTTAGCAGAGTTTATTTTTTCATCCTATGAAAAAAATCAAATAATCAATTTAGAGGAACTGTTTAGGTATTTTCATGAGATAGAAGATATAGATGATAATAAAATAATGGAAATATTAAACCAGAATATAAATATTTCTGAAGAGAATATTGATAGTTTAATAGAAGATTTGATAGAAACTATAGTCTATTCTAAGTTGAAACACAGGAGAAATGAGATTACAAGTGAAATAAGTATATATGAGTCAAAAAAAGATAAAAACGAAAGGGATGTTGAAAGATTCAAACAGTTATGTATAGAGCTTTTAGAAATAGACAGGAAATTGAATTGACACCAACAGTTTCACTGAAAGGAGGGAGGGCTAATGAACCATATGGGAAGCGAAAAGAGTAAAAAAGAAAAAATAGAAGCTGTAAAAGCACTAATCAGTAAAGGAAAAAAGAATGGATTGCTAACATATAAGGAAATAATGGATAGTCTTGAAGAAATAGATTTAGATTCAGAACAAATTGATGAAATATATCAAAGTTTGGAAGATATGGGAATTGATATAGTTGGAGATAAGGAAGAAGACATTCTTTTGGATACTGATGATGAAGAACCTGATGCAAAGAATGAAGATTTAACACCACCTAAGGGAATAAGTGTTGATGACCCTGTTAGAATGTATTTAAAGGAAATAGGAAAGATACCTCTCCTTACAGCTGAAGAAGAAGTAGAATTAGCTAAAAGGATGGAAGCTGGGGATGAAGTAGCTAAAAAAAGGCTTGCAGAAGCTAATTTGAGGTTGGTTGTTAGTATTGCAAAAAGATATGTAGGTAGAGGAATGTTATTTCTAGATTTAATACAAGAGGGAAATTTAGGTCTCATGAAAGCTGTAGAAAAATTTGATTATAGAAAAGGGTACAAATTTAGTACCTATGCAACTTGGTGGATACGCCAAGCAATTACAAGAGCTATTGCTGATCAAGCTAGAACCATAAGAATTCCTGTTCATATGGTTGAAACAATAAATAAACTTATGAGGGTATCAAGGCAATTAGTTCAAGAATTAGGTAGGGATCCTACACCAGAAGAAATTGGCAAGGAAATGAATATGGAAGTAGAAAAAGTCAGAGAAATAATGAAAATAGCACAAGAGCCGGTTTCATTGGAAACACCTATTGGAGAGGAAGAAGATAGCCATTTGGGAGATTTTATACCAGATGATGAAGCTCAGGCTCCAGCAGAAGCTGCTACATTTACTCTCTTGAAAGAACAACTTCTAGAAGTATTAGATACCTTAACACCTAGAGAACAGAAGGTATTGAGGCTGAGATTTGGACTTGATGATGGAAGAGCAAGAACTCTTGAAGAGGTAGGGAAAGAATTCGATGTTACAAGAGAGAGAATTAGACAAATCGAAGCAAAAGCTTTAAGGAAATTAAGGCATCCAAGTAGAAGTAAAAAACTTAAAGATTTCTTAGAATAATTAAAGGTTCGCTATTAGCGAATCTTTAATTTTAAATTTTTTAATAGAAGGTGAGTAGGAAATGAACTTGTCAGAAAGACTTTTAGCAATAATAAGCTTTGTTAAAGAAAAGTCCATTGTAGCAGATATAGGAACAGATCACGGATACATACCAGTTTATTTAGTGGAAAATAATATAAGTAAAAAAGCTATAGCTTCTGATATAAGTGGAAATTCGCTTAAAAAAGCTGAAGAATATGTACGATTAAAAGGATTAGAAAATCAAGTAGAAACTAGATTAGGAAATGGATTAGATGCTATAAAACCATATGAGGTAGATACGGTAATTATTGCAGGTATGGGTGGCCTTTTGATTAGTGATATATTAGAAAAAAACTTTAAGAAGGTAGAGACCATTAATAATTTCATATTTCAACCAATGGTAGCTTCCCAAGAGTTGAGAAAGTACTTATATAAACACAATTTTACTATTGTAGATGAAAAGATAGTTGTAGAAGAAGATAAATATTATGAGATAATACATGCTAAATGGGGTAAAGATTTTGTAGAAGATGAGATATATTATGAAATAAGTAAAATCCTCTTAGAAAGAAAGGATTTAATATTAAAAGATTTTTTAGATAACAGAATTGTACAAATTGATGATATATTAAATGCCATAAACCTTGAAACATCTGAAAAAGCTCAAATAAGAAGAGATGAGTTATTAGCTGAAAAGAATAAATATAAGGAAGTGCTTAGTATATATGAAAGCCATTGATATAATAAATATTATGAACAATTGGGCACCACCCTACTTAATTGATAGTTGGGATAACACAGGTTTTCAAATAGGAAATCCGGAAAAAAATATAAAAAAGGTTTTAGTATCTTTAGATTTAGACGAATTTAGTTTTCAAAAGGCTAAAGAAGTAGAAGCAGATATGATTATTACTCACCATCCAATTTTATTTAACCCTTTAAAGAAAATTACTACAGAAACTTACAAAGGCAGGCTTATATATAATATAATAAAAGAAGATATAGTAGTATATAATGCTCATACTAATTTGGATGTGGCAAGGGGAGGGGTCAATGATGTTTTAGCTAAGCTATTGGAACTAAAAGATGTTGAGATATTAAGTCCATTAGTTAAACACGATGTTTGTTCACAGGTTTCTTATGGATATGGTCGTATTGGTAATATTGATGAAATGAGCGTATCTTTATTTTTAGATAATGTAAAGGAAAAATTAGAAGTTGATTATTTAAGGGTTTATGGTAGTTTAGATATAAAAGTGAATAGGGTAGCTCTTTGTGGTGGTAGTGGAGGTGATTTTATTCAAGATGCTTTCGATAGTAATGCACAAATATACATTACTGGAGATATTAAATATCATGAAGCACAACTTGCCAATGAACTAGGCCTTATTTTAGTAGATGCAAATCACTTTGATACAGAAAAAGTAATATTACCTAAAATTAAAGAAAAACTTAAAAAGTCAACTAGTAACGGAATAGAGGTGATAATAAATTTAAGTAGTGCAGCTCCATTTAAAATATATTAACAATGGAGGGATGAGATGAGTCAATTAGAGTTGCTATGGAAATTACAGAACCACGACCAAAGATTAAGTAGTATTATGGAAAACTTAGCTGAATTAGAAAAAGGTATTATGGTTGACAATATTAATTTAAGAATAAAAAGACTTGAACGGGATATAGAGAAAAAAAATAATATTTTAAAGAAGAATGATGATAGAATAAGGGAGAGTAATTTAAAGTTAAAACAGTTTGACTACGAGTTGAAGGTAGTTGAAAACAATTTATATAGTGGAACTATTACTGATTTAAAACAATTAGATTATATGGATAAGGAAAGCAAAAGATTAAGAAAAGAAATAAATGAAATGGAATTGGAAATATTATCGCTAATGGAAGAAATTGAGGATTTAAAACAGTTTATAAAAGATGTAGAATGTGAACAACAAGAATTAAAAAGAGATTTTGAAGTGTTTAGAGTAAAACAAAAAATGAGAAAAAAAGAATTAAAGAAAGAAGTTGAAAAAGAAGTTGAAATTATAAAAGAAATTAAATCAAAATTAGGAAAAGATGCACTGGAAAAATATAATATAATTAAAAAGAATAAGGGATATGCAGTAGCTGAAGTTCTTAATGATGAATGTAGTGGTTGTCATATGATTATATCTACTTCTCTTATCAATAAAGTTAAAAGCGAAGAAAAAATATTTCAATGTGAAAATTGCGGAAGAATACTTTATTACAAAAATTACCTTTGCAATAATGAGTAATATGTGTTATAGTAATAATGCTAAAAAAATAAATAGAGTAACTAGGTCGAATGGTCGCGTGCTATTAGCATGAGGAAAGTCCGAGCTCCGTAGGGCAGGATGCTGGGTAACACCCAGTGGGGGCGACCCTAAGGATAGTGCAACAGAAATATACCGCCTAATATATTATTAGGTAAGGATGGAAAGGCGAGGTAAGAGCTCACCAGCAGCTAGGTGACTAGTTGGCTCTGTAAACCCCATCTGGAGCAAGACCAAGTAGGGACATATAAGGACAGCTGCCCGTTGTCGTCCCATAGGTAGGTCGCAAGAACCTATTGGCAACAATAGGTCATAGATAGATGACTATTTGAGACAGAACTCGGCTTATAGACCTAGTTGCACATGAAAATAAAACATCAGCTTTAAAAGCTGGTGTTTTTTTGACACTTTTGTTTCTAACAAATATAATATAATAATGGATATATTGGACCAACTGATACATATAAAAAACAAAGGTAGGGATATAAATGAATCAGTGGGAAGTACTCCATAAGTATTATGGATTTGAAAATTTTAGAAAAGGACAAGCTGAATTAATAGAATCAATTTTAAATAAAAGAGATGCATTGGGTATAATGCCCACTAGTGGTGGAAAATCAATATGTTATCAGATTCCTGCATTATTGTTAGATGGTATAACATTGGTTATTTCTCCATTGATTTCTTTGATGAAAGATCAGGTAGATGGACTTAATGAGCTAGGGATACCAGCTACTTTTATAAATAGCACATTGTCTATTGTAGAACAAGAAAAAAGAATATATGAAGCTATACAAGGCATGTACAAGCTTATATATATAGCTCCAGAGAGACTTAATTCTGATATGTTTTTAAATTTCACTAAAAAAGTACAGATATCACTAGTGGCAGTAGACGAGGCTCATTGCATTAGCCAATGGGGACATGATTTTCGACCTAGTTATAGAGAAGTTCCTAATTTTATTGATAACTTAAACTATAGACCAATATTAGGAGCATTTACAGCAACAGCTACAGATGAAATAATTGATGACATTTCTAATATACTTAAACTTAATAATCCTTTAAAATTAATAACTGGTTTTGATCGTCCTAATTTATATTTACAAGTTGAAAAGTCTGGAGATAAGAAGTCTTTTATACTTAATTATTTAAAGAAAAATCCAGATGATTCTGGAATTATATATTGTGCTACAAGAAAAGAGGTAGAAAGTTTAGGGAATTTATTAAATGATAGTGGGTTTAAGGTAGGAGTATATCATGCTGGCTTGACAAATGAGCAAAGAAAAAGAACACAAGATGAATTTTTATATGATAAAATATTAATTATGGTTGCAACTAATGCCTTTGGAATGGGTATTGATAAATCTAATGTCCGATTTGTTATTCATCACAATATGCCTAAAAATATAGAAGCATATTATCAAGAAGCTGGACGTGCTGGAAGAGATGGCGAGAAAAGTGAATGTATTTTGCTTTTTTCACCTCAAGATGTGATTAAACAAAAATATTTAATAGAACAGAGTATTTCAAGCCCTAAAAGAAGAGAAATAGCTTATAGTAATCTTCAATATATGGTGGATTACTGCCACACTAGAGATTGTTTAAGGTTGAGAATTCTCAATTATTTTGGAGAAGACCCAACCAAGGAAAAATGTAATTATTGTAGTAATTGTTTAGATGAAAGAGATTTAGAGGATATTAGCATAGAAGCACAAAAGATAATATCATGTGTATATAGAATGGAACAGAGATTTGGAATTACTATGGTAGCTAAGGTTTTAAGAGGTTCAATGGATAAACGTATCCTAGAATTTAGATTAGATAAATTATCAACTTATGGAATTATGAAAGAGTATACGGAAAAAGATATAAAAGAAATAATTTTGCTTCTCATAGCAGATGGGTATTTGCGATTGACAGAGGGAAAATATCCTGTAATTCAATTGACAGCAAATTCTGTAGAAGTTTTAAGGGGAGAGAAAAAGGTTTTTAAGAGAGTTGAAGTTCAAGATAAACAATTTAGAAGAGATTTACCTGTACATGAAGAATTATTTAGGGAATTAAAAGGTATTCGTATGGAAATAGCAATGAGGAAAATGGTTCCACCTTATATTATTTTTGCGGATTATACTTTAAAGGAAATGTGTATGTATCTTCCAGAGACTAGAGAAGAAATGCTTATGATAAAAGGTGTAGGAAATAAAAAATATGAAAGTTATGGGGAAGTGTTTATTGATGCTATACAAAAATACAAAGAGAGAACGGGAAGTACTGCATTAAAGAAGATATATAAAAGCGTAGAAGATAATTCAAACAAGGTAAAAAGTCATGAAATTACTTATAATCTATATAGTGAGGGAAAACCTCCAATACAAATAGCAGAAGATAGACAGTTGACTGAAGACACAGTTATAAATCATCTAGCTATATGTTCTAAAGAGGGAAAGGATGTTGATTGGTCCAACATAGTAGATAAAGAAATGGAAAAGAAAGTTTTGGCTGTAGTTGATGAGGTCGGTTCTAGATATTTAAAACCAATTAAAGAAAGACTTCCTGATAATATTTCATATTTAGATATTAAAAAAGTATTATATAAGAAGATTTATGAAAACATCAGTAAAATCTATTAATAGATTTTACTGATGTTTTTTTCTAAAAGATAGAAATAAATAATAAATCTTCTTATTGCATCATAGAGTATAACAGGGGGTGATGAAAGTAAACTAATGAGAAATATCAAATAAAAATATTAAATATATCGTTAGAATATCAAAAGGGGGAAGGGTAATGTCAAATATTGCTTTGTATTCTGCGGAATTTTTAGGTACACTAATATTAATATTACTAGGTAATGGTGTAGTTGCTAACGTGAGTCTAAAGAAATCAAAAGCTGAAGGTGGTGGATGGATAGTAGTTACGGCAGCTTGGGGTCTTGCTGTTGCAATAGCAGCATATACAACGGGCTGGGTAAGTGGAGCTCATCTGAATCCAGCAGTAACTATTGGATTTGCAGCGATAGGTTTTTTGGATTGGGCATTAGTTCCAGGATATATAATAGCGCAAATGCTAGGAGCTATAGTTGGAGCTATGCTTTGCTATGCAGCATTTAAAGATCACTTTGCAGAAACAGAAGATGGAGATGTAAAACTAGGAGTATTTTGTACAGCACCAGCTATTAAGAATTATGCAAGAAACTTTATTACTGAAGTTATAGGAACAGCTATGCTAGTTGGTGGAATATTAGGAATCAACCATGCAAACAATGGCGTAGGACCATTGAGTGCACTATTAGCAGGTTTTTTAGTTTGGGTAATAGGTATGAGTTTAGGTGGACCTACAGGATATGCTATTAACCCTGCTAGGGATTTAGGACCAAGAATAGCTCATGCGATCCTACCAATCCCCAAAAAGAGAGATTCAGATTGGTCTTATGCACCAATACCTGTATTTGGACCAATAGTAGGTGGAGTTTTAGGGGCTTTTATTTATCAATTATTTTTAAAACTATGGGTATAATTTTTTAAATACAAAACAATAAGGGGGAAGTAACTTTGGAAAAGAAGTATATAATGGCATTAGATCAAGGGACTACAAGTTCTAGAGCTATACTTTTTAATCACAGTGCTGAAATTGTTCAAGTAGCACAAAATCAGTTTGAGCAAATATATCCTAGACCAGGTTGGGTAGAACATGATGCAATGGAAATTTGGGGTACACAAATGGGTGTAGCTAGACAGGTTTTAGAAAGAGAAGGGGCAAGGCCAAATGAAGTTGCTGCTATAGGAATTACAAATCAAAGGGAGACTACTGTAGTTTGGAACAAAAACACGGGAAAACCTGTGCACAATGCTATAGTTTGGCAATGTAGAAGAACAGCTCCTATTTGTGATGATTTAAAGAAAAAAGGTCTAGAAGATTATATCAAGGAAAACACAGGACTTGTAATAGATGCATATTTTTCAGGTACAAAGATTAAATGGATACTAGATAATGTAGAAGGAGCAAGAGAAAGTGCAGAAAAGGGAGAACTTCTATTTGGTAATATTGATACTTGGCTATTATGGAATTTAACAAGGGGAAAAGTCCATGTAACTGACTATTCAAATGCTTCTAGAACCATGTTATTTAATATAAAAGAATTATGTTGGGACGAGAAAATACTTAAAGAATTAAATATACCAAAATCCATGCTTCCAGAAGTTAGACCATCTAGTGAAGTATATGGTGTTACAGATCCAAAGACTTTTGGCGGAGCTGAAATACCTATAGCTGGAATTGCAGGGGACCAGCAAGCAGCATTATTTGGGCAGGCATGCTATAGTGAAGGTATGGCTAAGAATACCTATGGTACTGGATGTTTTATGCTTATGAATACAGGTGAGAAGATAGTTCCTTCAAAGAATGGTCTTCTAACAACAATTGCTTGGGGAATCGATGGAAAGGTTAACTATGCATTAGAAGGAAGTATATTTATCGCAGGAGCAATTATTCAATGGTTAAGAGATGAACTGAGACTTATTGTAGATTCAGCAGACAGTGAATACTTTGCAACAAAAGTTAATGATACAAATGGAGTATATATAGTACCAGCCTTTGTAGGCCTTGGAGCACCATACTGGGATATGTATGCTAGGGGGACTATAATAGGTCTTACTAGAGGATCAAATAGAAACCACTTGACAAGAGCAGCATTAGAATCAATAGCATATCAGACAAGAGATGTACTTGAAGCGATGCAAGAAGATTCGGGAATTGACCTAAAAGAGCTAAGGGTAGATGGAGGAGCTGTTGCGAATAACTTCTTGATGCAGTTCCAGTCTGATATACTAGGTGTACCTGTTCATAGACCAAAAGTAATCGAGACTACAGCACTTGGTGCAGCATATCTAGCAGGATTAGCAGTTGGGTTCTGGAAAGATATGGACGAAATATCTATGAAATGGAATGTAGACAGAGTATTTAACTCAGAGATGGATGAAGCATACAAAGAGAAAATCTATAAGGGTTGGAAGAAAGCTGTAGGAAGATCTTTATCTTGGGAACAAGAATAGATTAAGACATTAGTATATTAATGAAAAGGACACTGGAATTAGGAAAACCAGTGTCCTTAAAATATTATACTGTTATTTTAAATATTCTTGTTTAAGCACTCCTGTTCTAGCCAATGATTCTACCAGAGTTTTTATAAGTACTGAATAAATAGGAATATTTATAGCTTGTTTGGTTGCTGCTTTTGACATAGTCACAAGTAGTGGATGACCAAATAGAATATTCCTAAAATATGGAACCATTAGTACAGATGTAGTGACTTGTCCAAGTAAAATTGCTACAAATATTTTCCACAATGGAAATTTAGGTAAATCAGCCTTCAAAACTTTCATAAGAATTCCAGGAATAATCCCAGTAAGGGCTGAAGTTAAAACAAAATGTGGCATAAATGGCCCAGTTGGTCTAACTATAAAACTAACCACATCTCCTACTGCTCCCACAATTCCACCAACAACAGGTCCAAATACTACACCAGCGAAAATAATTGGAAATCCTCCAAAGTTAATAATGCCAGGAATAGTAATGATTCTAGACAGTACAATATTTAGAGCAATCAAAAAACCTGAAATGGCGATAATTCTTGGATTTAGATTTTTCAAAAAAATACCTCCTTTCATGTATGATATGACAGTCTGCCACATCAGAAAGAAGATATTACTGATAGTGTCAGCGAACGCGATAATATGTCGCAAGCGTTTGCTTTTCGTTCAAAGGCAACGTCCCATCCTTTGACACTTTACGCATATTATCTACTCTGTCATTTTAAGTTTTATTTAGAACTTACATATACAATATATCAGATAAAAGTTAATAGTTCAACATAATGTTACATTTTTAAAAGAAAGCTTATTGTAAACTAATACAACAAATCTAGTTGAAGATAACTTTTTTCATATACTTTAAATTGTAAGTTATATAAAAATTTAAGGATGGTGAAAAAAGTGGAAACAAAAAGGAGACACTTGGATACATATTCATTAATACTATGTGCTGTATTTTCAGCACTTGTTGGATTTCTGTATTTACAACTGGGGGTGGCATAGGATATATTTTTCAACCAACATTTGGATATATAATTGGATTTTGTGTAGGTGCATATGTAACAGGATTAATAGTAGAAAAATCAGAGTGTTTATCAATCAAAACTTTACTTTTAGCTACTTTTTCAGGATTAGTTATAGTTTATACTTTTGGTATGGTCTACTATTATTTGATTGCTAAATACTATGTAGGTTCACCTATAGGCATAAAAGCCCTATTTTCCATTGTTACATCTGGCAGAAAACTTTCTGATGAAGAAGTAGATAAACTATGCAAATGTTATCAAGAGATTAAACAAAGAGTGAAGATATCTATTTGTGCATCTCATGGTCTTCTCACTAAAGAGCAGTTTAAAAAGCTAAAGTCTGCTGGTGTTTCTAGATATCATAATAATCTTTGAAACATCAAGAAAATTTTTCCCTAATATCTGTACAACCCATACATATGATGACAAAATAACAGCTATAAAGAATGCTCAAAGTGCAGGTCTTGAAGTATGTGGTGGAGGTATTATTGGCCTAGGAGAAAATATAGAAGACAGAATAGAGCTGACGGATATTATTAAACATCTAAACTTATATGTAATAATAGTTTCATCATCAGGTTTAGGTAGCATAAATGACGCAGTTTTAACAGTAGAATATGCTAGAAATCAAGACATTAATGTAAAAGGTATTATATTAAACAAATTTGAATATGACAATCTACTACATATAGATAATAAAAAAATGATTGAATATTTAACAGGAATCAGTGTAGTAGGCTGTGTTCATAAAGATGACAAAGATTTAAATATTCCTGTAGATGTTCTTTGTAAATTATATGAGGAGGTTTAGAAATGAACTTAGTGGAAAAAGATTTTAAATATATATGGCATCCTTGTTCTCAAATGAAAGATTATGAGGAATTGAAACCTATTGTCATTGATAATGCTAAGGGACTTTATCTATATGATATTAATAACAAATCCTATTGATTCAAAACTTCGGATTGAATATGAAATATATAAAAAAGTACTAAAAAGGGGTGTTTTGTTAAGACCTATTGGAGGTATATTATACTTCAATCCCCCACTTACTATAGAAAAATCAAAAATGGATTTTATTGTTAATGAAAGTGTAGAGAGTATAATAGAAGTTTTAGGAGAATAACTTTAAGATTTTTTATAACTGTATATGTAAAAATATGATATAATATGTTGTCCCCTAAACGCCTTCCCAAAGGAGGTAAAAGATTGTCTTAAATAAAGAACTAGTACGTTCTTATATTATTCTCTGTTTACAATTATATTATAACATTTGGTGTTTGAATTTCTTATAAGATATAATTTCCTACTCCAATATTCCAACCATAACGCTTTATTGCTATAAATACATCTTCTCTACCTTACTTGCATTTAACAAGACTGATAAATGTTTTTATAAAATTAATCTGCTATAACCTTTTGTATGCCTTCATTAGAAGGAGTTATTTCAAACTTACCAATCACTGTTTTACCTTCTGAGTCATACAAAGGGATAACTCTTACTTTACTTGCATTTCTAGAATTCATAAAAATTACAGCCTCTTCTGGTGAATCAGGCTCATCTTTAATATTAGTAATATACAATGATGAACCAAATCTTTCTCCTGAAGAATTTAATTGGATATCCATAATAGTAACTTCACTTGATTTAGATTTTGCATTAGGACTCGCAGTTGTTGTACTTGTAGTATAATCTGTCCCATTCCAAAGAGCAGTCCTTCCTTTACTATACAAATAACCCGTATAATCATCAACATAAATAGGAACATCATTATTTACTATAGTTCGAGCCGCTATATTAGAATCTGCTACAAACATATAACTTGCTTGCCTTGCTTTATTAGAGCCAGCTGTATATGATGTTGAACTCCCCTAATATTCGGTGAAAGCATAAGCGACAGTTGCGGACAATAAAAGAGTAGAAATTAAAGCAAATAAAATAAACTTCTATTACTAGATATTGTTAGAGTGGAAGGACCAGATTGTTATAGATGTAAATATGGTAAATGTCGTAAAACATGTAATGCAGAATGTTTTGAATAGGTAGAAAAGGCTTTTTAAAAATATGGTCATGAGATATCAGCCTTTGTGGTAGAGCCAATTCTTCAAGGAGCAGCGGGAATGAAAATATATTCTCTAATATATCTTAAAAAGTTAAGACAAGCTTGTGATCATTATGATATCAACTTAATTGCAGATGAAATTGCTGCTGGATATGGTAGAACATGAAAGATGTTTGCTTTTTTTAAAGTATATTTGAATAATACAATATGATAAAATGAAAGTAAAATATAAAATTATGATTGGGGATAGTCATGAACTATAATGCAATAAAGAAATTTTCAATTAAAACGAGGGGAAAACTTATAAAAGGGATAAAAGAAAGAGCTAATATGCTAGGTATAGAGGACGATGAAGTAATAGAAGAAATAGCTTTTAATTTGTTTTATAGAATTATTGCTATTCGTTTTATGGAAGTAAACAAATACTTGCCTTTAGAATTTGAAAAAGCACCAGATGATATGGAGTATTTATTACCAGATAATCTAAAGGATTCTATCATACAAGATTTAGAAGAAAGTATCGATGAATATGATTGGAAGATAGAACTTGATGAAAATGAAGATGAAAGAGGAGAACATGGTATAGAAATAATAGGTTGGTTATATCAATACTATATTTCCGAAAAAAAGGACGAGGTTTTTGCTGATTTAAAAAAGAATATAAAAATAACAAAGGAAAATATACCTGTGGCAACTCAATTATTTACACCAAAATGGATAGTAAAATATATGGTAGAAAACTCATTAGGTAGATTTTGGTTACAATCCCATCCAGATGAGGAACTTAAATCTAAGTGGAAATATTATTTAGAAGATGTAGAGCTAGGAGAAGTATCTCAAACTTTATCACCAGAAGATATAAAGTTTCTAGACCCATGTATGGGTAGTGGAAATATATTAGTGTATGCATTTGATGTGTTATATGATATTTATTTAAGTGAAGGTTACTTAGAAAAGGAAATACCTAGATTAATATTAGAAAACAATCTATATGGACTAGATATAGATGATAAAGTAGTACAATTGGCTAGATTTGCCCTTATGATGAAGGCTCGAAGTAAAAGTAGCGAAATATTTAAAGAAAAAATAAAATTAAATCTAGTCTCCATACAAGAGAGCAATGATATACCAGAAGAATTTATTGACTATTTTATAAAAGATAGCAAAGACTTAAAAAATGATATAGATTACTTATTAAAAGTGTTTGAAAAAGGAAAAGAATATGGTTCTATATTAGAAGTTAAACCTATTGATTTTGATAAAATAGAAGAAAGGCTTGAAAAGATAAAAGTTAAAATACCAAAATTTTTACAATTATTAAAACAGGGGAGAATAATGACTCAAAAGTACGATATTGTGTGTACAAATCCTCCATATATTAGAAGAAGAAACCTAAATAGTAATTTAATAAAGTATATTGATAAATACTATAAATACTCAAAACACGATATGTATTCTGTATTTATTGAAAAAGCTATTAAATATTCAAAGGAAAATGGACTGATAAGCTTATTAACTCCGCAATCATGGATGACTCTAGGTGCCTTTAAAGATTTTAGACGAAAAATAATTCTAGACAATACTATTATTTCTATGGCGCATATGGGAGTAGGTGCCTTTGGTGCAGATTTTGGTACAACATCTTTTGTTCTTAGGAAAAGGGAATGTGACAATTATAGGGGTACATATACAAAACTAACTTCTGTTACAGATATAGATGAAAAAGAAAAATTATTTTTATCTAAGCAGTCAATATATAATCATAGAAAACAAAAGGATTTTAAGGGACTTCCAAATAATGCAATTGCATATTGGATATCTGACAATTTAATGGAGATATTTGAAAACAATGAGCTTTTAGGCGAAGTTTTTATCACAAGAGAAGGGTTAACTACAGGGAATAATGATAGATTCTTAAGGTTTTGGTACGAAGTAAATATAGATGATATTAGTTTCAATGGCAATAAAGGAAAATGGTTCCCTTATAACAAGGGTGGAGGATTTAGAAAATGGTTTGGAAACAATCAATATGTAATCAATTGGGAAAATGACGGATATGAAATAAAAAATTTTAAGGATGAAAAGACAGGTAGAATTAAATCTCATAATTACAATGATAACTACATCCTAAAGAGGGGTATTACTTGGGGAGGATTTAGTTCTAGGGGTGCTTCATTTAGGATATGTCATGGTGGATTTTTATTCGACTCAAAAGGATCTATGGGATTTTGTAAAGATGACTATATTTATTATATACTTGCATTACTAAATTCAAAGGTAGTAGAATATTTTTTGGAATTTTTAGCAGGAACTAGAGATACTAAACCAGGACACTTAAAACTTATACCCTTTAAGATAGATTATGATTTAAAAGATAGGATTGACTATCTCACAAAAGAATGTATTCATATTTCTAAACTTGATTGGGATTTGTATGAAGTCTCTTGGAATTTTAAAATACATCCATTATTAATACACAAAGGCAAAGTTAGTACAATAGAAGAAGCTTTTAACAGTTGGTCATACTTTACAAATAGACAGTTTAAAAAACTTAAAGAAAATGAAGAAGAGTTAAATGAAATATTTATAAAAATATATGGTTTAGAGGATGAACTCACACCAGAAGTTTTAGAGAAAGATGTTACAATTACTAAAGCCGATAGAGAAAGAAATATCAAATCTTTTATATCTTATGCTGTAGGCTGTATGTTTGGAAGGTATTCTCTAGAAATTGATAGTGGAGAGTGGATAGTAGATAATATTATTTCTATACCTTATGATATTACAGAAAGATTTATTGAGTTTGTTGAAGTAACATTTGGAGCAGAAGTATTAGAAGAAAATATTAACTATATTGCTAAGACACTAGAGAAGACAGAATATGAAACTTCAATACAAACTATACAAAGATATTTTTTTGAAGACTTTTATAAAGAACATGTTAAGACTTATAAAAGAAGACCGATATATAGGCAAATTGATAGTGCAAAAGGAGATAATTCTAAGGATTTAATATATATTTATTAGGGTATAATTTTGTAGTAAACTAGGATGGTGATATTATGGAAAAGATGAAAGTAGGCATATGTCAAATGCTAGTAGAAGAAAATAAGGATAGAAATATAGAAAGAGCTGAAAAGATGATAAGGGATTCAGCTAGTAATGAAAGTGATATCATAGTTTTGCCTGAAATGTTTAATTGTCCATATGAAAATAAATACTTTCCGATATATGCGGAAGAATTTCCGGGAAAAACAACAAATACATTAGCCAGCTTATCTAAGGAATTAGGAGTATATATCATAGGTGGTTCTATACCTGAAAAAGATGATAATATAATATATAATACTTCTTATATATTTGATAGAGAAGGAAATTTAGTTGGCAAGCATAGAAAAATTCATCTATTTGATATCCAAGTAGAAAATGGAATAAATTTTAAGGAATCAGATACTTTAGGATATGGTCAAGAAGTTACTGTTTTTCCTACAGAGTTTTGTAAAATAGGTGTAGCTATTTGTTATGACATGAGATTTCCAGAGCTAATAAGGCTTATGGTATTAGAAGGAGCAGAAGTAATAATAGTACCTGCGTCTTTCAATATGACAACAGGTCCAGCTCATTGGGATTTGTTAGTGAAGACTAGGGCATTAGATAATCAGGTATATTTTATTGCAGCATCTCCAGCAAGAAATCAATCGGCTTCCTACCATTCTTATGGACATTCAAGTATTGTAAATCCATGGGGTACAATTATAAGGGAAGCAGATGAAAAGGAATGTATTATATATGGAGATATAAATTTAGAATTGGTTCAAAAGGTTAGAAGAGAATTACCTTTGTTAAAGCATAGAAGAACAGATTTATATGGGATAAATAAGATTAGGTAGAAAACAATATAGCAATTTAAAACTTAGAAGATAGGTTAATGCCTATCTTTTTATTGTTCAAAACTTATAATGAGCGAAATTATAGTGTCAATTTATCAATATATTTATAATTTGGCTTTTTATATTAGTTGACTTTTGAACTAAATAGATATATACTAAATATAGTTCAAAAGTCAACTAATTTGAAAGGAGTTTAAACAAATGTCATATTACAAAGAGGAAACTAATATTTTTTATATTTATTTTCAAATAATAAAAAAATATAAAGATTACATGGAAAATTCATTAGTAGAATTTGAATTAACACCAGCAGAAATTGATGTATTAACATTTTTAATAAATAATATGGATAAGGATATAACAGCAAGTATGATTAGTATGCATAGAGGAATCTCTAAAGGCTTAGTATCACGTGCTGTTAATTTGCTTAAAGATAAGAAGTTGATTGAATTAAAAGACAATCCCAAAGATGGCAGATCTGTATATCTTAAAATAATAAATGAAGAAGATAATATAGTTAGAGAAGTAAAGAAACTAAATGAAAGATTTATAGAAGAGTTGATTAGAGACTTAGATTTAAAGGATTTAAAGCTGTTTATAGAAATAAATAATAAAATGTTAAATAATATAAATAATATAAAAAATATGGAAATAGAATAGGAGATGTAGAAAATGCAAGAGGGAAACCGTTTAGCAACAGAAAATGTAAAAAGCTTATTATTTTCGTTAGCTATACCAGCGATCATAGGTCAGCTAGTAAGTTTACTATATAATATGGTGGATAGAATGTATATAGGTCATATTCCTAAAATAGGAGGAGAGGCTTTAACTGGTGTAGGAGTTACAGCACCGCTTTTGATTATAATATCAGCATTTTCTGTATTGGTAGGTATGGGAGGAGCACCAAGAGCTTCTATTAAGATGGGAGAGAAAGACAATGAAGGTGCAGAACAAATTATGGGAAATTGTTTTGTGTCCTTAATTGGGATATCAATTGTATTGACAATATTGTTTTCAATATTTAATGAAAAGTTATTAGTCTTGTTTGGAGCAAGTGAAAAGACATTGCCCTATGCATTAGAGTATATGAAAATATATACCCTAGGAACAATATTTGTTCAATTAGCAGTTGGAATGAATCCCTTTATAAGTTCTCAAGGCTTTGCAAAGATAAGTATGATTACAGTGTCAATAGGGGCTATTATAAATATAGTACTAGATCCTATTTTTATATATGGACTTAAAATGGATGTAAAAGGAGCAGCATTAGCAACAGTTATATCTCAGGCGGTATCAGCTATTTGGGTAATTCACTTTTTAAGGGGAGATAAAACAAATCTAAAATTAAAAAGAAAAAATTTTAAAATAGATAGGCACATAATGGAACCAGTATTGTTGTTAGGATTATCTCCTTTTGTAATGCAGATAACAGAAAGCTTTATTATTATAGCATTTAATTCTAATCTACAAAAATATGGTGGAGATGTAGCAGTAGGTGCAATGACAATATTATCAGCAGCTATGCAATTTACATTTTTACCACTATCAGGATTGACTCAAGGAGCACAGCCAATAATGAGCTATAATTATGGTGCTAAAAATAAAGAAAGAATGAAAGATACATTTAAATATTTATGTATTACAACAGTAACTTATAGTACATTGTTTTGGTTATTTACCATGATAGCACCACAATTATTTTCAAAATTATTTACTAATGATAAAGCTATAATAGAAATGGCTACAAAGGGGCTTAAAATATATATGGGAGGTGTATTTGCATTAGGAGTACAAATAGCTTGTCAACAGACATTTATTGCTTTAGGAAATGCTAAGACTTCGTTATTTTTAGCGTTACTTAGAAAGGTGTTTTTATTAATACCCCTTGTACTTATATTGCCTAAATTTTTATCAAATAGGGTTTTTGCAGTGTTTTTAGCAGAACCAATATCAGATATAATAGCAGCAACAGTGACAGGGATATTGTTTTATAGAGATTTTAGTTCAACTTTGAGGAGTATGTCAAATATCCAATCTGTACAATAATAAGTATAAAATAATAAAACTTAATTTTAGCACAGAGTTATTAAGGAGAAAATATTAATTAAGTATATCAATAAAGATATTGTATTTATACCATTAGGTGTTGTACACTTTTATAATTGTGATATAATATCTTTGGAATAAATAAAAGGAGGGATTTTAATGGCAAAAATTGCTTTTAAAGGCGGTTTGCTTATTGATGGTACTGGCAAAGCACCTGTAGAGAATTCACTTGTTCTTGTAGAGGACAAGAAAATTATATATGCTGGTCCAATGAAGGAAGTTGAAGGAGACTATGAGGTAGTAGATATAGCAGGAAAAACTATTATGCCTGGTCTTATCGATACTCATCTACATTTCAGTGGTAATCTAACTGATAATGATTCAGAATGGGTATTAGAACCTACAATTCAAAAGACGATAGTAGCAGTTGCTCAAGCTCGTGAAGCATTAGAGCATGGACTTACATCTGTTGGTGAAATTTCTCGATCAGGATTACATATTCGTAACATGATTGAAGAAGGTATAATACCTGGTCCTCGTATGGTAGCAACAGGCCTTGGTTTCTGTAGAACAGCAGGACATGGAGACTCACATAAGCTTCCATTAGAATACAATAATGAGTCACATCCATGGGCAGAAAGAGTAGACGGACCATGGGATTTAAGAAAAGCTATAAGAAAAAGACTTCGTGAAAACCCAGATGCAATAAAAATTTGGTCAACAGGTGGAGGAATATGGAGACATGATGCAAAGGCTGATTCTCATTATTCTATGGAAGAAATACAAGCTGTTGTTGACGAAGCTAATATGGTAGGGCTACCTGTATGGTCTCATGCTGAAGGATATGGTGGGGCACTTGATTCATGTAAAGCTGGAGTATCAGTCATCATTCATGGTCAAGAATTAAATGAAGAATGTCTTGAAATAATGAAAGAAAAGGATATTACATTCTGTCCAACACTTCAATTCTTCTTTGAATGGTTTACAGTATATGAACCACCATATAGACCAATCCATGATAAATATCCTGGAAAGACAACTGCTGAAAAAGAATTAAATCGTATTATAGACAATCTTAGAAATGCAAATGAAAAGGGTATAAGAATCACAGTAGGTTCAGATTCATTCTGCAGTAGCTTAACTCCATATGGAAAATATGCTATTACTGAAATGTATGCATTAAATAAAGCTGGATTGACAGAAATGGAAACAATTGTAGCTGCAACTAAGAATGGTGCTGAAATGCTTAGAATAGGTGATATAACAGGAACTCTTGAAAGTGGTAAATTTGCAGACCTTCTTGTTATAAATGGCAATCCATTAGAAGATATTCACAATGTTGATGTTGAAAAAATGGATGTAATTATGAAAGAAGGAAGTTTCGTTAAGAAAAATAATTAAAAAAACAATAGAGGTTAAAATAATAAATGTGGGATAATTTTTCCCACATTTATTTTATAATCCATAGGAAAGCTAGAATTTTCCTATGGATTATAAAATTTTCAGAAACGGGTTTTAAAAAGTCTTCCTTATAATATTTTGATATAAGCTTTTTTATAACAATAGTCATTATCATTTGATAAATACTTCTGTTTCTCTAAAACAGTAGATTTTTTATAATACAGGGTATATAATATTATCAATTGAAACAAATATAACATATAATGATATATGTTAATGTTAGGAGGTAAGGGAATGGAGAACTATAATTTAGGATTAAAGGTTTCATTTATAACAATAATTGTTAATGTGATTTTATCTGCCTTTAAAATTATAGCTGGCATTGTGGGAAGAAGTAATGCAATGCTTGCAGATGGTGTTCACACATTATCTGATGTATTGACCACAATAGTTGTGATATTTGGTTTAAAAGTTTCTTCAAAAGAGGCTGATAAGGAACATCCATATGGTCATGAAAAATATGAGCCAATATTTGCAAAATTGTTAAGTGTAATGCTTGTTTTAACAGGATTTTATATAGGGTACGAAAGTATAAAGGTTTTGATAAGTGGTGATATAAAAACTCCAGGATTAATAGCTTTAGTAGCAGCGATTGCCTCAATTGGTGTTAAAGAAGGAATGTACTGGTATACTATAAAAGCAGCAAAAAAAATAAAAAGTTTATCTCTTGAAGCTGATGCTTGGCATCACAGATCAGATGCATTTTCATCAGTTGGTACTTTTGTTGGTATACTTGGTGCTAGGATGGGGCTTAAAATATTAGACCCTATAGCAGGTGTTGTAGTCAGTATCTTTGTTATCAAAGTAGGAGTAGATTTATATATTAGAGCAACTAAGGAACTTGTTGATCAATCAGCGGATGATGAAACAGAAAAAAGGATAATGGATATTGCACATTCAGTAAAAGGAGTAGATGGTATAAAGTCTCTTAAGACTAGGATGTTTGGGAATAAACTATATGTAGATATTGAAATAACAGTTGATGGAAAATTTAATGTTGAACAAGGTCATAATATTGCAGAGAAAGTCCATGATGATATAGAAGAAAAAATTGAAGAAGTAAAGCATTGCATGGTTCATGTTGAACCTACAAAAACTCAAGGTTAATCTTGAGTTTTTGTATTTTAACAAAAAAATCCAGTTTAATATTCAGAATAATACAAAAAATATTGTCAACTAAAAACTTGATTGAAAATAGAATATATAATATAATATCATATATAAAATTTAAGAAAATTAAATGGTTAAAATAATATTTTGTAAAGGATGTGCTTGGTGGTGGGTAAGAGAAAATCTTATTTAGCAACTATTATTGTTATTGGCATGTTATCGTCTATAGTATTTGCCGATACGGGGGTTTTTATAAATAGTTTTAACCTAAAAAACAAAAATGGTACTAATACAGAGTTTTTAGAAGAAGAAGTTGTGGACATAGAAAGAGAAAGTGAAAATACATATATAATAAAGAAAGGGTTAGATTATTTTGAAGTACCAAAATCTGAGGTTTTAAAGACTAAAGTTAGTAAAAAAGATTATAAGGTTCTAGAAAAAACTTTTCTTTTGGACAAACCAGAAGAAGGTGGTAATATTATTAAAACATTGAACCCAGGTGAGGTTGTGAATTTAGTTAGAAGTGTTGGAGATTGGGGAATATTTGTTTCTGAAGATATGAATAAAGGTTTTGGTATGTTAAAATATTTTGAGGGAGATTCATCAGAACAAGATTTTATATCTCATGGATTAGCGGCGGTGGATAAGGTCATTAAATATGATAATAATAAATATTATGTACTAGAAACTGGAGAAACCACACTTATTAAAGACTATAGAGATAATAATTTTACTGTTTTAGATGAAAGTGGAAGTGAATTCAGCATACCTAAAGATTATGTGAAGTTAAATGATGGTAAAGGATCTACATCAAGAAATATTATATCAAGAAAGACATCTAATTTAAATAAGGTAATTAATGATGCTTATAGTAAAGTTGGTAGACCATATGTATATGGTGATAAGGGTAGTACAGGTTTTGATTGTTCAGGGTTTACATGTAGTGTTTATGAAGCTAGTATGGGGATAGAACTTAATAGATGTTCAAGAGATCAAGCTTTAAATGGTATTCCTGTAGAGAGATCAGAATTGAAGCCAGGGGATTTAATATTTTTTAATACATCAGGGAAGGGCATATCTCATGTAGGGATTTATATTGGTGATGGTAAAATGATTCATGCTTCTACAAGCAATAGTGAAGTTGAAATAACAGATATTAATTCTAAGTACTATAGTTCTAGGTATGTAAAAGCTAGAAGAATTATTAATAAGTAGTAGATGTGGAGGTAGATAGTTTGAAAGAGAAATTAGCTAAATTTATAAGTGTTTTAACTGTTGTACCTATTGTAGCGTTTTTTGTAATAACTATATTATATATAAATTTTAATAAGCAGTTTGAAAATACCTGGTGGTATATATATTCAATTTTCTTTTTAACATTACTTCCTTTGTCAGCTTATCCATTACAATATATTTTACCTAAATATAAAAATGCAGGTAGGAGAGGAGAGAGAAAACTGGCTTTTATATTAGCTGTTATAGGATATTTTGTGGGGATAGTATTTTCTTTTGTGCTTAAGGCTCCTATCATTGTTCAAAAGATATTTGCTGCTTATGTAACCTCAGGAGGGGTGTTGGCATTAATTAACAAGTTTATAAAATTTAAAGCAAGTGGACATGCCTGTGGTATATCTGGTCCTATAACTCTTTTGTATCATTTTTTAGGTAGTTCGGTTTTATGGTTATATTTAATATTGCCTATTGTTTTTTGGGCGAGGATTAGTTTAAATAGACATAGTTTTAAGGAGTTAATAACAGGAACATTTGTTGGTATATTTTCAACAATTATTAGTCTTGGCTTTTTTAAATTATTTTAAATTATTTTAAATTATTTTACAAAAAAAAGAAGGATAATTTTCAGAAATGTCGAATAATAATGATAATTAAGAAAGGGGTGATAATTCTGATTTAACCAAAATAAATAAGGGGGTTAAATAATGGACAGAAAGAGATTTTTCATAATCGTTTTATTATTTGTTCTAATATTGTCCCTACCAGTATTTGCAGAAGGAGAAGAAGAAGTACCAAGCTTTGGTTGGCTTTCTATTTTACCACCATTAATAGCAATAGTGTTAGCTTTTGTTACTAAACAAGTTTTGTTATCTTTATTTTTAGGTATTTTCATAGGTGCAACAATGCTTAATGGTTGGAATCCTTTCTTTGGATTTCTAAGAAGTTTAGATGAATTTATAGTTGGTTCATTGGCTGATTCTTGGAATGCTGCAATTATTATTTTCTTGTTGACAATTGGTGGTATGGTAGGAATAGTTAACAAGATGGGCGGTACTACTGCAATTGCAGAATCTTTGAGCAAAAAGATTAAAAATCCTAGAACAGCCCAATTATTCACTTGGCTTCTAGGTGTATTAGTTTTCTTTGATGATTATGCAAATACACTTATAGTAGGTCCAACTATGAGGCCATTGACAGATAAGATGAATGTATCGAAAGAAAAACTTTCTTATATTATCGACTCTACATCTGCTCCTGTAGTAGGTATAGCACTTATTTCTACATGGGTTGGATATGAAATAGGAGTTATAAGAAATGTATATCAAACCTTAGGGATTGAAGCAAATTATTATCAAATATTCTTAAAAACTATTCCTTATAATTACTATTGTGTTTTTTCAGTTTTATTTGTATTATTATTGATATTGTCCCAAAGAGACTATGGTCCTATATATCAAGCAGAAAAAAGAGCTAGACTTACTGGAAAAGTTCTTGCAGATGATGCAAAACCTATGTCAAGTGATGAGATAACTAAGATGCAAATAAAAAAGGGCATGAAATTAAAAGCTTCTAATGCTATAGTTCCTATTCTAACATTAGTTATAGTAGCTTTTGTTGGACTTTGGTACAATGGTTACCTTTCATTAGAAGGTGGAGTAGATCCATTTACTGCAGAAGGCATGAGAGCTTGTTTCGGAGAAGCTGACTCTAGTATTGTACTTCTTTGGGCTTCTTTTGCTTCAAGTGTTGTAGCAATTATTATGGCATTAGTACAAAAGATTTTAGATATGAATGAAGTATTTGATGCGTGGGTAGATGGTGCAAAATCAATGTCTATGGCTTGTATGATACTTGTACTAGCTTGGTCCTTAGGTAGCGTTACAAAATCTGTAGGAACAGCTAATTTCTTGGTAGGAGTAGTATCTAGCAAGGTACCATATGGGATTCTACCTATAATTGTGTTTGTTATTTCTGCTATTATTTCTTTTGCTACTGGAACTGCTTGGGGAACAATGGCTATAGTTATTCCGCTTGCTGTACCATTAGCAGAAGGATTTATACTAAATAGTGGTGCAGATCCAAGTTTATTAATAATTACTTTGGGTACTGTAATGTCTGGAGCAATATTTGGTGACCACTGTTCACCTATATCAGACACCACTATTATGTCTTCTATGTCTTCTGGTGCTGACCACTTACACCATGTTAAGACTCAAATGTCTTATGCTTCATCTGTTGCATTTGTATCAGGTATATGTTATCTAATTGCTGGATTTACAGGAGCTAATGAATGGTTAATATTATTGATTGGAATCGCAATTTTAGTTGGAATGATTGGTTTCTTAGGTAAATCAGTTAAAGAGGAAGATTTGAAAAAGGAAGTATCCAATAGTTAAAATTTATTAGCGGAGGTGATTCTCCGCTATAATTTTGCCAAAAAATAATATCTGTAATATAGTATGAATATGAAAGGAATGATATAATTAAATAAAATAAGTAATGATGGGAGGATTTTTTATGGCTAATATTTTAAAGGGTAAGGTTGTTGCAAATCGTATAAAAGAAAATATAAAAGAAAATGTTTTAAAGCTTAAAGGTGAAGGAATAAATCCAACATTAGGAATACTAAGAGTTGGCAAGAATCCTGATGATATAGCTTATGAGAGAAGTATTTTAAAAAATTGTGAAAATGTAGGAATAAATGGAGTTGTATATGAAGAAAAAGAGAATATTTCTACTGAAGAGCTAATACATACATTAAATGGTCTCAATAATGATGCAAATATACATGGAATATTAATATTTAGACCTCTTCCAAAGCACATAGATGAAAAGTTGATAAGTAATACAATAAACCCATTAAAAGATGTTGATTGTATGAACCCATTAAACCTTGAGAAAATATTTGAAGGAAACACTGATGGCTTTGCACCTTGTACACCAAAAGCTGCTATGAAGATTTTGGAATACTATGATATACCACTTGAAGGTGCAAATGCTGTAGTTATTAATAGAAGTATGGTTGTTGGAAAGCCTCTTTCTATGATGCTTTTAAGCAAAAATGCTACAGTAACTATTTGCCATTCAAGGACAAAAGGACTTAGTAAACTAACTAATGAAGCAGATATAGTTGTTACTGCATTAGGTAGAGCAAAATATTTTGGTGAAGAATATTTTAACGAAAATTCCACTGTTATTGATGTGGGAATTAGTTTAGATGAAGAAGGCAAAATATGTGGAGATGTAAATACTGAAGTGGTATCTAATATAGCAAAGAATGTAACGCCTGTTCCTGGTGGAGTAGGAAGTGTAACAACATCAATACTTTTAAGTCATGTAATAGTTGCTATAAATAATTTGAAATAGAGTCTTACTTAAGACTCTATTTTTCTTTTTTCAACAAAACTAGTCACTTTTCTATGAAGGAATATTAAGCTGGATTGGAGAATATATAGATAATGCTTAAGATGGGAGGGGATTTTTTGCAATTGATTTTAGATACTATTGATGAAAATTTGATAGTTAAATTTAAGGGGGAGTTGGATCACCATAGTTCAGAAGCATCCAGGGAAAAAATTGATGAATGGTATTATGATAAGTTGAAAAAGAATATAGTATTTGATTTAAGGGAACTAAATTTTATGGATAGCTCTGGCATTGGACTTTTAATGGCAAGATATAAGATGTGTAGTGAAAATGGGGGAAAGGTTTTGATTGTCAATGACAATCAAAATATACAAAGAATACTGAGAATGTCAGGAATTTTAAAAATCATAGATGTTTATAGTTCTATTGATGATGCGTTACAAAATAGTATAGGGGAGTGATAGTTAAATGGGTGAGAGAAATTATATGAAGCTAGAATTTTCTAGTAAGTCTACAAATGAATCTTTTGCAAGAGTAGCTGTTGCTGCCTTTGCCTCTCAGTTAGATCCTACTATAGAAGAAATATCTGATATAAAAACAGCTGTTTCTGAGGCAGTGACAAATGCAGTTATACATGGCTATGAAAATGGGGAAGGTATAGTGACTATTGAAGCTATTATAGAAGGAAATGAAATACAAATAATAATAAAAGATTCAGGTAGAGGAATTCATGATTTAAAAACAGCAATGGAACCTTTTTATACTTCAAAGCCTGAGCTTGAAAGGTCTGGTATGGGCTTTACTGTTATGGAAACCTTTATGGACGGATTAGAAGTGACAAGTGAAGTGGGTAAGGGCACAGTTGTTAAAATGAATAAAAAATTTGAAAGTTTTTCTACTGGGGAGTAGATATTATGGGGTATAGAGAATCTGGTGAAAGCAATTTGCTTGATCATGAAGAAACAATGGACTTAATAGTTAAGGCTCAATCAGGTGATGAATTGGCAAGAGAAAGGTTAGTTAGCTGTAATATTGGCCTTGTAAAATGCATTCTTAAGAGATTTACCAATAGGGGATATGAAGCAGATGATTTATTTCAATTAGGTTGTATTGGACTCATTAAAGCTATTGACAAATTTGATACTTCTTATGATGTTAAATTTTCAACATATGCTGTTCCAATGATTGTAGGTGAAATAAAAAGGTTTTTGAGGGATGATGGAATGATTAAAGTAAGTAGGTCTCTTAAACAAACTTGTTTAAAGGTTAAATATGCAAAGGAAAAATTAATCAATGAGTTAAATAGAGAGCCTACTATTCAAGAAATTGCAGATGAAATAGATGTAGATAAAGAAGAAATCGTTATGGCAATAGATTCAAATTATCAGCCTGAATACTTGTATGATGTCATACATGAAAAGGACGGTTCACCTCTTTTTCTTATTGATAAGATAAAGGATGATAGTGAAGTAGAAGAAGATATACTAGATACAATTTTATTAAAAGAATTACTCAATAATTTAAAGCCTAGAGATCGTCAAATTATTATTCTAAGATATTTTAAAGATAAAACTCAAGTAGAAGTAGCTAAGTTACTAAATATTTCCCAAGTGCAAGTTTCAAGAATAGAGAAGAGAATATTAGAAGATTTAAAAAATATGTTAGCTAAGGCATAATACTATGCCTTATTTTTTTGTATTAAAATTCAATTCTAGTAAATACTAAATATAGTTATAAAAGATGGAGTGATTTAATGAGAATAGAAATTAATACTAAAATGAAAATATTAATAGTTTTTGTAGTGATAATTTCAATTTCCTTAGGGATACTATTTTATAGCAACATTAACTATGAAAAAACAACACCTAAAAAAGCAAAGCTTGTAAGAATATTAAATAAAGATTAGATAGGGGGATAAGAGTGGAAAAAGAGGAAATTTATATAAAACTAGAATCAAGATACACAACTGAACCTAATAGTAGTGTTTATTTAACAGATGTTGCAGAAATTTTTTGTAAAAATGCTAGTTTACAAAAATATTTAGAAGGTTTAAAAATTTATAATGCTAAAGAAAAAGAAATATGTGACTTTGTATCTGCTATAGATATAATAAATAAAATTGAAAATGAAAGAGATAATGTAAATGTTAATATAATAGGCAAACCAGAGATTCTCATAGAAATTAAGGGAGGGGATAAGAAAAATATAATTTTTAAATATTTAAAGGTAATTATTATATGTATAACTCTATTTTTGGGAGCAGGATTGGCTATAATAAATTTTCACGTGGATGTAAATATGAAACAATCAATGGAAAAAATATATTATATTCTGACTGGTACCAAAAAGGATAATCCATTAATACTTTTAATTCCATATTCCTTAGGGATCGGTATAGGAATGATTGCTTTTTTCAGCTCTGCTTTTAGTAATAAATCTAGAAGAAAAGAACCAGGGCCAATGGAAGTGGAAATGGATCTTTTCAATAAGGATGTAGATGATTCAATATTAAATATAATAAAAAACACAAATAAACCTCTTTAAATGGTGGTGGTATATTGTTAAAAAGTATAGTCTTAATTGCTATTGGGACATCTGCAGGTGTTATAGTTGGAAATGCAGTTGCAGCTTTTATTACATTGTTACAAATAATACCTAGGCTTATTCAAAATTCAGATACATTACTATATATAAAATGGTATGAAAGAACTTTGATATTAAGTATGACTTTATTTAGTTTAGCATACTTTACAAAGTTTTCCTTGAAGTTACCTATTTATTTTACAGTAATAATAGGTTTGTTTTTTGGGGCTTTTATAGGTATCTTTTCATCTGCACTAGCAGAAGTATTAAATGTAATACCAGTACTTACTAAAAAGCTAGAATTAGAAGATTATGTATTTTATTTATTAATAGCAATAGGTTTAGGCAAAGTTTCAGGTTCGTTGATGGATTGGTTAGTTTTAGTTAAGATAAAATAGAAAGGGGTTTCAAATGGATAAGTTAAATAAAAAAGATTATGAGGATTTTGCCAAAGGTAAAATTCCGAAACCAACTTATTTAAAAAATATTATTTGGGCTTTTGTTATAGGTGGTCTTATATGTACTTTAGGGCAATTAATTAGAAATTGGCTTATATCTAGAGGATTGAATGAAGAACAGGTAGCAGCAGGAACTTCGATATTATTAGTTTTTCTTGGTTCTTTTTTAACGGGAATTGGAGTTTATGATAAAATAGGTAAGTTTGGAGGAGCAGGTTCTGCTGTGCCAATCACAGGTTTTGCCAACTCCATTGTTTCGCCTGCTATGGAGTATAAGAGAGAAGGATATATATTTGGTGTTGCAGCCAAGATGTTTGTGATTGCAGGACCAGTGCTAGTGTATGGTGTAGGAAGTTCTATTATAGTAGGGATTATATATCTTTTATTAGGAGGTAAATAAAATGGCCATTAAAAGAATTGGAGCACAAACTGTAAAGATGGAAAACCCTCCTTCTATTATAAGCACAGCTACTATCGTAGGGCCTAAAGAAGGAGAGGGACCTTTAAAAGATTATTTTGATTTAATATTGGAAGATGACTTGTGGCAGCAAGAATCTTGGGAGAAAAGTGAGAACAAAATGCAAGAAGAAGTTGTAAAAATGGCTTTAACAAAAGCAAATCTATCTGAAGGCAATATGGATTATCTTTTTTCAGGAGATTTACTAAATCAAATTGTTGTATCGTCTTATTCCGCTAGACAGTTATCAATTCCTTATTTTGGTCTATATGGAGCATGTTCCACTATGAGTGAATCTTTAAGCCTAGGTGCTATGATTATAGATGGTGGTTTTGCTGACAAAGTTGTATGCTGTACTTCTAGTCATTTTAGCACAGCTGAAAGACAATATAGGTATCCATTAGAGTATGGAAATCAAAGAACTTTCTCGGCTCAGTGGACGGTAACTGGAGCAGGAGCTAGTATATTGTCATCAGAAGGAAATGGACCTTATATTACATATGTTACGACTGGAAGAGTCATAGACCCTGGCATTGTAGATGTTAACAATATGGGTGCAGCAATGGCACCTGCGGCTATAGATACAATTTCAAAACATTTTAAGGATACAGGATATAATCCAGATGATTATGATTTAATTATTACTGGTGATTTAGGTGCAATTGGTAAGAGTATAGTTATAGATTTGATGGGAAAAGAAGGATATGATCTTTCAAAAGTTTATGATGATTGTGGTGTAAAAATATTTTACAATGAAGCTCAAGATACCCATGCTGGAGGAAGTGGTTGTGGTTGTTCAGCAGTGGTTTTTAATGGTTTTGTATATAATCAACTTTTAAATGGAAGTTTTAATAGGGTTTTGCTTATATCTACTGGAGCGCTTCATTCTCCCATTACTATGCAACAAGGAGAGTCAATCCCAGGAATAGCCCATGCGGTGACTATAACTAAACAGAAAGAATAGGAGGCTTAATATGGAATATTTGAGAGCTTTTGTAGTTGGTGGATTACTATGTGTAGTTGCTCAAATTATCATGGACAATACAAAACTTACACCCGCACATATTTTAGTAATATATGTAACATCAGGAGTAATATTGACTGCTTTAGGAGTGTATGAGCCACTTATTAAATTTGCAGGTGCAGGGGCTTCTGTACCACTAACTGGTTTTGGATATGCTTTATGTAAAGGGGTTTTCAAAGGGGTTGAAAAATATGGATTGATAGGAGCCTTTACAGGAGGTCTTCAAGCTACAGCTGGAGGTATTGCAGCAGCTATTATATTTGGATATATTATGGCAGTAGTTTCTAAGCCAAAAACAAAAAACTAAGGAAGAAGTCTTCCTTAGTTTTCAGTGTTTTGAGAGTTATAATTATTTTCTTCTTGATTTCCAGGATTTTGAGTATTGTCATCAGGTATCAAATCATCAATTCCATTATTCGGAGGCATATTTATATCTTGTTCTTCTCCATCTTCATTTTCGTCGTCAAGTAAATTTTCTAACCAATCATTTATTGTGTTTTCTTGATTGTGAACATCGCAAGTTTCTGAAGGAGCAGTATAAATATAATCTTTTGGTACTATGCCACCATGTTTTTCAGGATTATATGGTGGATTTCTCTTAATGAAAATTCTTGATTCTACAGAATCTTTAGGACAGTACTCATTGGCAATCTTGTTAGTTTCTTTATCAATAGTTAGTTCTACATGAACATCACACATTTCTTTAGGTTCAGTACCTTTGGCGAAGATCTCAGTAATGATTGTACTACCTCGAGGATCTTTACTACAAAGGTCGGAAGGAATTTTACCTGATTGACTACATACACTTACAGATACTATATTTTCTGGTCTTTCAAAGTTCTTAGTTTCCAAATTTTCATGTATATCAGTCATAATTGTTTTCCAAAATTCTACAGCTTTTCTACTACCTTGTGATAATTTTATCTTTGGAGAGTCGTTTCCAATCCAAACACCAGTAACATAATATGGTGTGTATCCTACAAACCATATATCTGCTTGGTCTTGAGTGGTACCAGTTTTACCTGCAACAGGCATATTAGGCATTTTTGCTCTTCTTGCTAGACCATTTGTTACGGTAGTTCTTAGTATATCAGACATAACAAATGCTATTTCAGGAGATACTACCTTGTTTTTATTTGGCGTATTTTCAAGTAGTATATTGCCGTTCTTATCTAATATTTTTGTAAAAGCAATTGGTTGTATATAAGTTCCGCTGTTTGCAATAGCACCATAAGCGGCAGTCATTTCAAGAGGTGTTAACCCTTTTGTCATACCACCAAGTCCTAGAGCAGATAAGTTTTCATCATTATTAATTTTGTTTTCTGATCTTGACACAAAGCTATCATTTTCTGGATGATCAGGGTCGATAATACCTAGCCTTGCTAGATATTCCATAGAAGTATTTATCCCGATAGCTTCCAATGTTTTTACAGAGTTTACGTTTACAGATTGCTCAACTGATTTTCTTAAGGTAGTTATGCCAGCATAACTCTTGTTCCAGTTCTTAGGCCATATTTGTCCAGCTTCATTATGGAATGGTGTATCATCAATAGGTGTAGCTGCAGTAAATCCATTGTCTAGAGCTGGAAGATAAACTGCTATTGGTTTAATAGATGAACCAGGTTGCCTTTGGGACGAAGTTGCTCTATTTAATAACTTATTTCCTTTAATATCTCTTCCACCAACAAGTGCTTTTATATGCCCAGTTCTATAATCCATAACTACAGAAGCTGATTGAGGTTGAACTATACCATCTTTACTCCTAAAGAAATAATCTGATTTAATAAGCAAATTGCCATTTCCATCAATAGTATAAAAATCACTTTTTTCTGATAGAAATTTATTCGAAATAATTATTTCCTTATTTTCTCCGAGTGTAAAGGCATTTTCTGATAGAGTTAATGAGCCTACTGAATGTGTAACTAAATTCTTTTTGTTATCAATAGTATAGTAGTCACCAATATCTATGTTGTTTTTATAAGGAGTAAATTTTTTGTTCTTCAATATTAAATTATTATCTAATATTTCAAAGGTGCCTTTTTCTACCAATAAGTTATAGTTTTCATCAAATAAGTTTTCTTGTTTATAAAAAACTATATTGTTTCGTTCATCAATTATGTTACCAGTTTTATCTAATTTCCAATTTATAAGAGCTGGAGACTTGATTTTTTCAGGATTTCCAAGCAATACCTCTGTAAAATTATTATAAATTCCTTCAATTTTGTGTTGCATGTTTACATCCATGGTAGAGTAAATTTTTAATCCACCTGTATAAAGTTCTTCTTCAGCTTGCTCTCTAGTGTATCCTAATTGATTTACCATTTCTTTTATAGCTTGATATTTGACAAAGTCAGTAAAATAGGAAGATATCCCTGTAATCTTTTTTTCCCCAGGTTTCAAGCTTTCTTTTATATTTTGATTTAGAGCTTCATTGTACTCTACTTCTGTTATCATACCTAATTCTTTCATTTTGTTTAATACTAGTTTTTGTCTTTTTATTGATTCATCGTTATAAATTGCAATATATTTTTCTCCTAATATATCTATTTGTCCAATTTCTGTATGTGTATCACTATTAAAGTCATCAGGTTTTATAGTTTGATAAGGAGAATACTTACTAGGACTTTTTATAATACCAGCAAGTAGAGCACTTTCCGCAACTGTTAATTCATCTACGTTTTTTGAAAAGTAGGTTTGAGCTGCAGCTTGAACTCCATATGCCCCTTGTCCTAAATATATCCTGTTTAGGTATGCTTCTAAAATTTGATCTTTCGTTAATACCTTTTCAATTTGTAAAGATAAATAAGCTTCTTTGATTTTTCTATCTAGTTTTTTTTCATTAGTTAAATATAAGTTTTTAGCTAATTGTTGAGTTATTGTACTAGCACCTCTAACAATATGTCCTGCTTTTACATTGTCTATTGTGGATTTAATTATTCCCTTTGGATCAACTCCAATATGAGTCTTAAATCGTTCATCTTCAATTGCAATAAAAGCATTTTGTAAATGTTTAGGCATCTTGTTTAATTCAACTATAGTTCTATACTCATTTTTTTCAGATTGAATCTTTTCAATTATATTACCATTTTCATCAAGTATAAATGAAGTTTGAGTTAGCAAAGATTCAATATTTGTTGGATCAATATCCGGTGCATCCTTTGCAATGGCAACTATCATACCAACTACTGCACCAATTCCTACTACAAAAATCATTAATAAGATCAATAAAAATATTTTTAGTCCATTTTTTTTCTTCTTTTTTTTCTTATTTCTAGTCTCATTTGACTTTTTCTTGTTGTCTTCAGACATTATAAAAAACCTCCTTAATAGGGAAAAAGGTAGAATAACAAATTAATTATACCACATTAATATCTCCTTGTTAACTAATACACTGTTCCCTATTATTATAATATAAATACCAATTTTGTACACTTAAAAATTTTCGTGCATATATTATATACGAGGAGGGGTCGTTTTGAAACATAAATCTAGGGGAAAAAAGCTTATATTATCTTTAGTTTTAGTAAGTATATTTTTAATATACATTTTTATATTTATTAATAAGAACATTAAACCTACAATATTAGCAGTATCTGAAATAAGGGTAAAGTCAGTAGCAACTCAAGCTATTAATGATTCAGTAAGTTCAAAGTTGTTTGATGATATAGATTATACTGATTTAATATTTGTAAAGTATGATGAAGGGGGAAGAGTGGTTTTAATGCAAGCCAATACAATACTTATGAATAGTATGGCTTCACAAGTTGCAAATGAAGTACAGAATCAAATGAAAAAGATTGCCCAATCAGATATAAAAATACCTCTTAACAATGCTTTCGATATTCAAATAATGACTTTGCCAAGTATTAGGCTTAAAATGATTCCTCAAGGAGCTGTAAGTGTAGATTTTGCAACAGAATTTGAGGAATCTGGTATTAATCAAACAAGACATAGGATATACTTAATAGTTCAAGCAGAAATTAAAATGATTGTTCCATTGGTTTCTGAAAATATAAAGGTTACATCCAATATTCCTATAGCTGAGACTATTATTGTTGGAGAAGTTCCTTCTCAATATGTTAATGTTCCTAAGGAAGGAATATTAAATATTGTTGAATAATATAGGAAAAACTACAAATATATATTATAATTAGTATAATACTATAACAAAGTAAATGGAGGTTACAAAATTTGAATGAAACAGGAGAACATATAGAAAGAATTATGATAGTAGGGGTTGATTTAGGGAGCACTGACTTTGATATTGACAGTTCTATGAATGAATTAGAAGAGCTGGTAAAGGCTGCAAATGGACATGTTATAGAGAGAATAATACAAAAAAGATATAAAATAGATGCTGCAAATTATATTGGTAAAGGTAAAGCAATAGAAATAAAGAATTATTGCTTTGAACTAGATATTGATACAGTTGTTTTTAATGATGAATTGTCACCTGCTCAGATTAGAAATTTAGAAGACACTATTGAAAGAAAAATAATTGATAGAACTAATTTAATATTGGACATATTCGCTAAAAGAGCTACTAGCAAGGAAGGAAAGCTTCAAGTAAAGTTAGCACAGTTAAAGTACCGTCTTCCTAGATTGGTTGGGATGAGAAAATATCTATCAAGAGAAGGTGGCGGTATAGGTACTAGAGGTCCTGGAGAAATGAAGCTAGAAACAGATAGACGTCATATATTGAGAGAAATTGATAATATAGAAAGACAACTCAAAGATATGGAAAAGGTAAGGGAAGTAAAGAGAAAACAGAGGGTAGATTCAAATTTACCAGTTGTTGCACTTGTTGGCTATACAAATGCTGGAAAATCCACATTGCTAAATAAAATATTAGAATACAGAGAAGATTACGATTCTAGCAAAAAAGTATATGTATACGATATGCTCTTTGCAACACTAGATACATCTTTAAGAAGAGCTCAATTGCCAAATGGTCAAGACTTTTTGATTACAGACACGGTAGGATTTGTTAGTAAACTTCCTACTAAGTTAGTTGAGGCTTTTAAAGGTACTCTAGAAGAAATAAAGTTTGCAGATATTTTACTACATGTTGTTGATTCATCAAATGTAGACCTAGATTTGCAACTTAAAACTACTTTTGATATTTTAGAAGAAATGAAAGTGTTGAATAAACCAGTAATAACAGTATTTAACAAGATGGATATGATAGATGTAGAACAATTGATTTATGATAATAAATTTGTAAACAAGAAAGTGTTTATTTCTGCTAAAGATGGGACTAATATGGATATGCTTTTAGAAATGATTCAAGATAGTTTACCAGTTAAATATAAAAAAGTAACAATGTTAATACCTTATAGTAATCAATCATTGCTTTCTAGTATATTGGATAATTATGTAGTAGATGAAATGAAACATGAGGAAAATGGGACTAAGGTAGTTGTTGATTTAAATATGATTGATTATGAAAAGTATTTTGAGTATGTTATAGACAGGTGATTATATGGAAAAAATTATTTGGGACAATGTATGTAATATGGAAGATCATTTTATAACTTATCTTTTATATAGGGAAGGAAAATCTATTGAAGCAATTAGTATTATTAGAAGAAAGACTAAGGCTGAAGTGGAAAAGGAAATAATTAAAAGCAAACTTGCTTTTAAAAATAATATTGAAAGTAAGGATAAATTAGTTGAAATTATAAGCTTACCTAAGAATCAAAGGTTGAGCTATATAAATGATTTAACAGAAGCAGAGAAGACTAATTTGGAGGAAGATATATATAAGAGATATATAAAATTTAAAAATCCAGAAGATAGAATGATACTAATATGGATGATAGGAGAATTAAAATCAAAAAAACTTCTTCCTTTTTTAAAGATGGAACTTAATAGCAATAATGTTAATTATAGAAGACTTTCATGTTCTGCATTAGGTAAAATAAAAGATGTAGAGACAAAAGAATGGCTAGAAGATATGATATCTGATAAAAATTCTCAAGTGAGGCAGTACGCTATAAAAGCACTGTCTCATATTGGAGATGACAAAACAATAGAAAAGCTAAAATATATAGCTACAAAGGATCAGAAAGCTTATTTAAGAAGAAACATATTGGAATCAATAGAAATAATTCAAAAAAGACTAGAATTATGATTAATATTGTTATTTTTGCATAGTATATATAAAGAAATAATTTTCAGAAAAGTGTTGAAATTATGTTTTGTGTAATGTATCATTATAAATAAGAAGGAAAAGGAGGCGATTACTAAATGATTGTTAGGAATTGTGTAGGAGGAGTAGTATTTCATAAAGATAAAGTGTTTATTTTGAAAAATGAAAAGGGTGAATGGGTATTGCCAAAGGGTAAAATTCGTAATGACTCTCTACCTACAGAAACTGCCTTGCATAGAGTAAAATATGAAGGTGGTATTGATGCTAGAATTATTTCTACTGCAGGAGAGACTAGTTACGAATTTTATTCTTTATCGAGAAAACAGCCAGTGTGTAATGTGATTAATTGGTACATTATGGAGGATCCTAAAGGAAAGTATAAAGTCAATGTTGAAGAGGGTTTTTCAGATGGAGGATTTTTCCCTATAAAAGAAGCATTACAAAAGATCACCTACAGCCAAGACAAATCTCTAGTTAACCTTTCCTTCAAAAAATATTTAGTATTAAAAGAATTTGAAGAATTAGAAGAAGTATATGTTTAGAGGGTAGATTTCTACCCTTTATTTTTTTTACCTTTTAATGATATAATTGATAAAGTGATAATTTGAAAGGGGATTCTTATGATTAAAAGATACAGAACTACCTATAAAAAAGGGATAGATGAAATAACAATCAATAAATCGAGATTTATTAGTTATTCTATGCCTATAGATAGTGAAGAAGATGCACTGAAATTTATAGAAGAGATAAAAACGTTACATAGGGATGCAACTCACAATGTTTATGGTTATGTAGTTGGTGATGACAACAGTATTCAAAGATATAGTGATGACGGGGAACCTAGTGGAACAGCTGGTATACCAGTTTTAGAAGTAATAAAAAAAGAAGATTTGAGAAATGTTGTAGTTGTCGTTACTAGATATTTTGGTGGCATTAAGTTGGGTACTGGAGGACTTATAAGAGCTTATACAAAGGGTGCAAAAATAGGTTTAGAATCGGGAATTATTGTTGATAAAGTTCTCTTTAGAAAAGTAAAGATTAGAGTTGACTATACATTATATGGAAAGGTGGAAAATTACTTACAAAATAAAGGCATCATCATAGAAGATACTATTTATGACGATGCGGTTAATATAATTGTTTATATAGAATATGAAGAATTCAATTCATTTATAGATATTATGGAAGATTTAACTAGTGCTACTGCAATTATAGATGATATAGGTGAAGAATATTTATTAATAAAAGATGGGAAAAGATTAGACTAAGAATTGCTTTAGAAAAAGATAGGCTTCTATGGTCTATTTTTTTTGCTGAATAATTCATATAAACCTATAATTAAAAGCAATATACTAAAAAGTTTTCTAAGTATTACTGAGTTAATATTGATTGCAATTATAGAACCTATAGCTGAGCCTATAACTCCTCCGAATATTAGAAGTGAAGCTAGTTTTATTTCTACATTTTTATTAATAAAATGTGTGATAAGGGCAACAATTGATACAGGTATAAACACTATTAGATTGATTCCTTGTGCTTCTTGTTGTGTCAAAGTTGTAAATAAAATTAGAGATGGTATAAGAATTGTTCCTCCACCTATACCCATTCCTCCAATAATTCCAGATAATAATCCTATAATAAATAGTTTCATTTTAACAACAACCTTATAGAGGCAAATATTATTAAACCACCAAATACTTTTCTTAAAATATTTATAGGAATCTTATTTAGAAGTTTTGCGCCAAAAAAACTACCAATAACTCCACCTACAGCAATTTTAAATGCTATAGGATAGTTTATTACATTGTATTTAGTGTATATGATAGTGCTAATAATACTAAGAGGAAGTATAACTGCTATAGCTGTCGCATGAGCTTTATAATCATCTATGCCTAATAGAAATACCATAGTTGGGACTATTATTGTGCCACCACCTGAACCAAAGAGTCCATTTATAAGTCCAGTAAGCATTCCTAATCCCATTATTTTAAATTTGCTTTTGTCCATATTTATCTCCTTTTTATCAAGATATGTTATAATAAAATATAATAAAAAGTTTATTATATTTTATTTTGCCTAATACTGTGATACTTATACAATAATTATTTTTTGGAGGTATTATATGAGAGTTGTGAGTAGTATTATAGAATTAATTGGGGATACTCCAATAGTAAAGCTATCTAAATTAACTAAAGATGACTGTGCGGATATATACTTAAAGCTAGAATATTTTAATCCAGCAGGCAGTATCAAGGATCGACCAGCTTTATATATGATTGAAGAAGCAGAAAAAGAAGGTAAACTAAAAAAAGGTTCTGTAATAGTAGAAGCAACTAGCGGAAATACTGGAATTGGCCTTGCGATGGTTGGACGTTCAAAAGGGTATAAGGTTGTTCTTGCTATGCCAGAAACTATGAGTATAGAAAGAAGAAATTTACTTAAAGCCTATGGAGCAGAGTTGATTTTGACTCCAGGTGATAAAGGAATGGATGGTTCTGTTGAAGTTGCTGAAAAATTGGTAAGGGAAAATGATAATTATTTTATGCCAAATCAATTTGAAAACTTAAACAATTCAAAATCTCATGAAATGACTACAGCTAAAGAATTAATAAAACAAATGGATGGTCATATTGATATGTTTGTTTCTGGAATAGGAACAGGAGGAACTGTTACAGGAATTGGGAGAGCATTAAAAGGAAAATTGTCTGATGTAAAAATAATTGGTGTAGAACCCGCAGCTTCTCCTGTTATATCAAAAGGTAAATCAGGTATTCACAAAATTCAAGGTATAGGTGCTAATTTTGTACCAGATACATTAGATTTAGATGTTCTAGATGAAGTTTTACTGGTAACCGATGAAGAAGCTATAGATACAACTAGAAGATTAGCTTTTGAAGAAGGACTTTTGGTTGGTATATCTTCAGGTGCTGCCGTTTTTGCTGCTCTTAAAAAAGCAAAAGAATTGGGGAGTGGAAAGCGAATTGTAGCTATTGCACCAGATAGTGGAGAAAGATATTTAAGTACGGGTATTTATGATTAAATTATGGGGAGGATCATTATGGAAAATATAGATAAGATATGTGAAAAAGTAGTTAGCTGGATGCAGGATATAGTAAATAAATCTGGAGCAAAAGGTTTAATCTTTGGACTAAGTGGTGGAATAGATTCAGCTGTTATGGCAGGTCTTGCCAAGAAGGCTTTTCCACACAATAGTTTAGGAGTTATTATGCCTTGTCATAGTCATCCTATAGATGAAGAACATGGAATTTTAGTAGCCGATGCTTTAGGGTTGGATACTATTAAGGTTGATTTGACAGAGAACTATGATTTGTTTATGAGAAATGTAAAAAATAATAAAGAAAATGGATTAGCTGAAGCTAATGTAAAACCAAGGCTTAGAATGACAACTTTATATTATTTTGCACAACGCAACAATTATCTAGTTGCTGGTCCAAGTAATAAAAGTGAGCTTACTGTAGGATATTTTACAAAGTATGGTGATAGTGGAGTTGATATATTACCTTTAGGTTCTTTTGTTAAAAGTGAAATAGTAGAATTGGCAAAATATCTGAATATCCCAGAAATTATTATAACTAAACCTCCTACAGCTGGTCTTTGGGAAAATCAAACAGATGAAAAGGAAATGGGATTTTCCTATGAAGTATTAGATGAGTATATTAAGACGGGAAAAGGCAAAAAGGAAATTGTAGAAAAAATTGAAAAAATGAATTTAAGAAGTGAGCATAAGAGAAATTATCCACCTATTTTTACTTTGTAGGTATTTATAATAAAATTTTAAAAATGTGGTGAAATGGATTAAAGTATATGTTACAATAATAATGCTAATATTGAAGGAGGTTTGAAATAGTTATGTCAGGACATTCTAAATGGTCAAATATAAAACATAAGAAAGGAAAAGAAGACGCACAAAGAGCAAAAGTGTTTACAAAGATGACACGATATATAACGGTGGCTGTTCGTGAAGGTGGCTCTGATCCTGAATATAATGCTGCACTTAAAGCAGCTATTGAAAAGGCAAAAGCAGAAAACTTGCCAAATGATAATATAGATAGAGCTATTAAGAAGGCAGCAGGAGACATGAATTCTCAAAATTATGAAGAGATACTTTATGAAGGATATGGTCCAGGTGGAATAGCAGTACTGGTTTCATGTTTAACAGACAATAGAAATAGAACTGCTTCAGATGTAAGGCATGCTTTTGACAAATTTGGAGGAAACTTAGGACAAACTGGTTGTGTTTCATTTATGTTTGATAGAAAAGGCATACTTGCTATTGAAAAAGATGAGAATATAGATGAAGAAGAATTGATGTTACAAGCTATTGATTTTGGAGCAGAAGATTTTTCTGTTGAAGACGAAGGATATGAAATAATCACTGCACCAGAAGATTTCAATAATATTAGGGATTCATTAAAAGAAAAAGGATTCAATTTTGTAACAGCTGAAGTTTCTAATGTTCCACAAAATACAATAGAATTAAAAGAAGAAAAAGACATAAAAAACATGGTGAAACTTATAGATATCCTTGAAGATAATGACGATGTCCAAGACGTTTACCATAATTGGGAAATCCCTGATGATTTAGAAATTGAATAATATTAAAGTAAAGAAACTGACTCTATTTTGAGTCAGTTTTTTTTGAATAAAAATTTCTCTATTAAACATACTAAAAATATATCAAAATTAAGAAGGAGGATTTTATGGAGAATTTTGAAAGCATAAAAGAACGATTTAAAAATGCAGATGTAGATGAGAAAATCCAGATTTATACTACAGTGCAAGGTTTAACCGTAGAACAATACAAAGAACTTCTTAGAATGTTTCCTATAAAATATTTAGATAAACTAGAACAGGCAATGTCATAGACCCGATTTTCGGGTCTTCTAAATTTTCGAATATACGGAAAAATTAAAGTAGGTGTAGTAATGAATAAATTTTTAGCAATTATTTTTAGTATAATTTTAACAATAACTGTTTTCTTCTTTGCTTTCGAAATAGAAACTTTTAATTATAAAAATTATGAGGAAAGCTATATTAAATACGATGTGTTTTCTACTACAAAATTAAATATTAATGAGTTGATGGAAGTAACGAGAGAATTATTATCTAATCTTAAAGGAAATACAAATGAAGCATATTTACAAAAATATTTTAACGAAAAAGAGATGCTACATTTAAAAGATGTGAGGAATTTATTCAAAATGGGATTTATAATAAGATATGTTTTTCTAACTATAGTTATAGTATTATTTGTTTATTTGTTTTTTGAAACTCCTAATAGTATAAAGAAGGCCATAAATTATACTTGGGTGATTACTTTAATAATGATTGGAATATTTCTTTTACTGATAAAAATTGATTTTAATAAATACTTTACTTATTTTCATTTAACCTTTTTTGATAATGATCTTTGGCTTTTAGATCCTAATACAGATTTAATGCTTCAAATGATGCCAGAACCTTTTTTTATCAATATATTTAAGAAAATACTATTATTATTTATAGTACTTATGTCAATAATAGTAATAATTGCAAATATATCAGAAGAAAGGATGGTAAGCAAAATTGGAAACAAATACTTTGAATAAAATTAAATGTGTTTTAGAGAAAAATAGAAGAAATAGAAATATCAAAAATTATTATTTAAAAAAAATGAAGAATGGAAAAAGTTATAATGCAGTTTTAATAGATAGTTTATTTGTGAAAATTATTTTTACTTCGATTTTCTTTTTATTTACTTATTATGTATTTAAAAAAATTTCAGTTGCAATTATAATATCTATATTTATTTTTGTTGGATTGCTTTATAGTAATTATCATATTAAAAAACATAGATTTAAGACTAAAACAATGGAGATAAATGACGATTTGGGTAAAAAGAGAATTATTAAAGAAATAAGTTGTCAAACTAATTATGAGTTTGCACAATATATTAAAGGTATATTAGAGACGTATTATTCCACAAAATTTACTTATTTAGATGGTAGTGATATAGATTTCGTTGGGGATTTAAATGGAGAAGGCATAGGAATAAAATGTATAAGGCTTTCACAAGATGAAAGATTGACAAAACGAGACGTTAAAAGTTTTAAACATAGTTTAGAAAAAGCTAACCTTAAGAATGGAATATTTTTAACTAGTTCATATTTTGTAGATGAAATAAAACTTGAAACAATAAATAATATTATATTGTTGGATTTTGATGATTTGATAAATATAATAAAAGATGTAAATCTGTTTCCAACTAAAGAGGAAATAGAAGAACATATACTTAGTAGATATGCTGAAAATAAAAGAAAACTATTAGAATCAAAAGAAAGAATATTTAAAAGTAATAAAATAAAAAAATATCTACTTTTAAGTTTATGCTTGTTTGTGTTATCAAAGATAACAACATATAGTTCATATTATTTGGTAATGGCTATAATTGCATTGTTATTAGGACTTATTTCTTTTACTATTACAGTATTTAATATTGTGAATATGAGGATGAAAGATTGAAATGGTTTACAAAGTTTTAAGAATCATATATAATGCTTATGAGAATAAAGACAGAGTAGGTATAAAGCGTTAAGTGTTAAGGGATGGGAAGTTGCCTTTAAACGAAAGATATAATATCTGCGACTTTATACTGCGTCCGCTGTACATTAAAGAGCCTAACTTCTCTTTAGTGTGACAGTTACTGTCACTAAAAGAGGGGGGAGGTGTAAATATGGAAAAGTACAAAGGTAATATCACTACAAGAAAACTTGTAATGGCTAGTTTCTTAACAGCTTTAAGTATAATTTTCACAAGATTTTTATTTTTAATGGTACCATTAGCAGGTTTACCAGCTTTGAGACTTAGCTTTGGTGAGTCTCCTATTATGCTTAGTGGTATTTTATTTGGACCATTATTAGGAGGATTAACTGGACTAGCTGCTGATTTAATTGGAGTAGTTGTAAATCCACAAGGAGCATATTTTCCTGGCTTTACTCTAAGTTCGATTTTATGGGGAGTTGTACCAGGATTTATATCGATGTATTTCAAAAAGGTAGATGATGGGAAAGATTATAGTATTACAAATTCTTTTCTCATATTCTTATTAATATGTGGATTGATAAGAGCATTTTTTTCACAGCAGATTTTGTCAAGTAAGGAAGGTAGTATTTACTTGTATGACAACCTATTGTCAATGCCAGTTATGGTGTTATATATAGTGGTATTTGCAGTATTAGTCTTATTGCCTATATTTCTTAGGGGGAAATTTAATAGTAAGAGCTATTTTTCATTTGATAAGATAGTTCTAATGGTAAGTATTTCATATATAATAGTATCATTGGGTTTAAATACTTTGTGGCTTTCAATTATGTTTAAAAAAGGATTTTTAGTATTGTTTCCTGGAAGGCTACTAAGTAGTATAGTAAGTATACCAATGCATTCTATGATTATTTCTATATTTTCGAAATACTTTAAATATGCAGTTAGAGAATAGGAGTTTTTTATGAAAAAGTTAATTTCTATTATGGGAAGTCCTAGAAAAAATAAAAATACAGATATGTTGCTAGATACCTTCACTAATGGAGTTCTAGAAAATGGATATTCAGTAGAGAAGATAAACTTAAGAGAAAAGAAGATATCTCCTTGTGTAGCATGTGGTTATTGTGAAAAGACAGGAAAGTGTATAATAGAAGATGACATGGATGAAATATATAGTTTATTTGATGAGGGAGATATATTTGTTATTGCTTCGCCACTATATTTTAATACTGTTAGTAGTTTTACTAAAATTGTTATTGATAGATGTCAAAAGTACTTTTCTCTTAAATATTCTTTAAATGAAGTATATAGAAAAGGGCAAAATAGGACAGGAGTATTTATATCTGTTGGTGGAGCACCTTATTCGCATGATCATTTCAATGGTTGTATAGGAACTATGGATTTTTTCTTTAAATCTATAGATGTAAAGTATCTTGGTAACTACTTTGTCTCTGGAACTGATAAAAAACCTGTTTGGGACAGAGATGATGTATTGAAAGAAGTATACAATATAGGTAAAAACATAGATAGACTTTCAAACTTCTACCTTCATAGGTAGAAGTTTTTTGGTATAATGCTTACAATAGATTTAATATAGGAGGGTGTTTATGATTAGATTTTTAACTGCTGGGGAATCTCATGGACAAAAACTAATGGGTATAGTTGAAGGAATTCCTGCAAACTTAGTATTTGATGAAGATTACATAAATAGTGAACTTAAGAGAAGACAACTAGGATTTGGTAGAAGTGAAAGAATGAAAATGGGAAGTGATGAAATTGTCTTATTGTCAGGGGTAAACAAGGGCTTGACTACAGGAAATCCAATAAGTATTGAGATTGGTAATAGAGGATATGTAAAAGAATTAGATGAAATAAAAAGACCTAGACCAGGTCATGGAGATTTAGCAGGTGTTCTTAAGTACAATCAATCTGATGTAAGAAATATATTGGAAAGAGCTAGTGCTAGGGAAACAGCTATGAGAGTCGCTATAGGTAGCATTTGCAAATTATTTTTAAAAAGCTTTGACATAAAAATATTTAGCCATGTAATTGAAATAGGTGGTATAGAGTCTTACTATACAATATATGATGGTGCTACAACAGATGAACTTATGAGAGCTGATGAGTCATCAGTAAGAGTTATACAGAAGAATATAGAAAAAAATATTGTAGATAAAATTAAAGAGACTATTGAATTAGGAGATACTCTTGGTGGGACTTTTGAGATAGTAGCGACTAATATACCTGTAGGGTTAGGTAGTCACATTAGTTGGGAAAATAGACTTGATGGCAAAATTGCTCAGTCAATAATGAGTATTCCAGGAATTAAAGGTGTTGAAATAGGTAAAGGTTTTGAGTGCGGAAAATTGTATGGTTCAGAGGTTCATGATGAAATATTTTATGATGGGGCAAGATATATTAGAAAGACCAATAATGCTGGAGGAATAGAAGCAGGAATTTCTAATGGAGAAAACATAGTGGTAAGAGCAGCTATGAAACCAATTCCTACTTTGAAAAAGCCACTTAAGAGTATAAATATAGATACAAAAGAAACTTCATTAGCTCAAGTAGAGAGAGCTGATGTATGTGCGGTACCTTCAGCAAGTATAGTTGGTGAAAGCATGTTGGCGTTTACCTTAGCTAAGGAATTCCTGTATAAGTTTGGTGGAGATAGTATTGAAGAAGTTAAGAAAAACTATGAAAGCTATATGAAATATATTTTTAGTAGGTGATACTGTGGAAATAGTAATGGGAAAAGATTTGTTTTCGAATGTACAAGAATTCTTAAACAAAAACAACAAAAGAAGTATTTATATTATTACAGATGAAAATGTAGCTAAAATTCATTTAAAAAGTCTTATTTCTTTCTTATCATCTTTCCATGTGGGAGTACATGTATTAGAACCAAGTGAGAAAAGCAAGTCTTTAGATGTAGTTGAAGGTATATATGGGGATCTTATTGAAAACAACTATGACAGATCTACAACTATTCTTAGTTTGGGTGGAGGTGTAGTAGGTGATATTTCGGGATTTGTTGCTTCAACATATTTAAGAGGAGTAGACTATATTCAAATACCAACTACACTTTTAGCACAAGTTGATAGTAGTATTGGTGGTAAAGTAGGTTTAGACTTTGGAAAGTATAAAAATATGATTGGCTCATTTTATTTTCCAATAGCAAATTTTATAGATGTTAAATTATTAAATACTTTAGATAAAAGAGAATTAACATCAGGATTAGGGGAAATTATCAAATATGGAATTATTAAAGATTATGATTTTTTTAAATATGTTACTACAAATATAAGTAAAATTTATGATTGTGATGAAAATATATTATTAAATATAGTAGAAAAATCAGTATCTATTAAATCTGAAGTTGTGAATAAAGATGAAAGAGATAAGGGAATCAGAAGAATTCTAAATTTTGGACATACAATAGGCCATGGTATCGAATCGTTATTTGGATTTAATACTTATAATCATGGTGAAGCTGTAATATTGGGAATGATGTATGAAACATATATCTCTAAAGAAATAGGTTTAATAGATGATGAATATTTCAATGAAATAATAAACACCTTAATTAATTTAGTCCCAAGTAAACCTAATATAGAAACAAGGGATGATTCTTTATCTCAAATCGTAGATATTATTTCACATGATAAGAAGAATGTTAATGGTAATATAGTATTTGTTTTGCCAGTTAGGCAGGGAGAAGTTGAAGTTTTTGATGATATAGATATTGAGTTAATAAAGAGTTCACTAAAGGGTGATTGGCTATGATTATAGAAGGTAGAAATGCATATTTAAAGGGTGAGATAGTGGTTCCAGGAGATAAATCAATATCTCATAGAAGTATTATGATAGGTTCAATAGCTGAGGGAGTTACTGAGATTGAAAATTTTTTGCTTTCAGAAGATACCCTGGCGACTATAGAGTGTTTTAAAAATATGGGAGTAAATATTACTTCAAAAAACGGAACGATAGAAGTAAAAGGAGTAGGATTAAATGGCCTTAAACTTCCCCAAAAGCCATTATATTGTGGTAATTCAGGAACTACTATGAGACTTATAAGTGGAATACTCATTGGTCAAGTTTTTTCTTCTACTCTTATAGGAGATGATTCTTTAAATAGAAGACCAATGAAAAGAATAATGGAACCACTTAGAAAAATGGGTGGGCTTATAGGAGGTGAAGAGGATGAATATCCTCCTCTTCAAATACATCCTACCCAAAACTTAAGTGGAATTTACTATGAAATGCCTATAGCTAGTGCTCAGGTAAAGTCTGCAATTCTTTTTGCGTCTCTTTATTCAAAGGGCGAGACTGCTATTGTAGAAAAGGTATTTTCAAGGGATCATACAGAAAGAATGCTTAAATACTTTGGAGCAGATATTAATAAAAAGGATAATATTATTTTTATTAAGGATGTTCAAAGTTTAGAAGGTAAGAGAGTATTCGTACCAAGCGATTTTTCCTCAGCAGCTTTTTTTATAATTGGTGCTCTTACTTTGAAGAATTCCGAAATAAAAATAAAAGATGTAGGTCTTAATGATGGAAGGATTGGGCTTCTAAAAGTACTAAAAAAAATGGGTGGATATATTGAAATTGAAAATTTAAAGAGTTTTAATAATGAATTAGTTGGAGATATAAATGTAAAGTACTCAAAGTTAAAAGCTGTAGAGGTAAATGGTAATATTATAAGCAGTTTGATTGATGAAATACCTGTACTAGCTGTTGCAGCTTCCCTTGCTGAAGGTACTACCATAATCACAAATGCAGAAGAGTTAAAGTACAAAGAAACTAATAGGTTGAAAGCTATAGCAATGGAGTTAAGAAAAATGGGAGTTAGTATTGATGAGTTAGATGATGGATTGATAATAGAAGGAAGAGAAAGTTTAAAGCCAGCTATTTTAGATAGTCATATGGATCATAGAATTGCTATGGCATTATCAATTGCTGCATTAAATGGAAGAGGAAAATCTAAAATAAATAATGTTAATTGTGTTAATATATCTTTTCCAGAATTTTACCAAACTCTTTATAATAGTTTGATTTTTAGTTGATAAAGTCATATAATTTATTTAGAAAATATTAAGACACATAAAAGCCACATAGGTACAAGGGAGGAGTTTTCGTGAAAACAAAATTACCAATAGGAATATCAAACAGACATATTCATTTATCTCAAGAGGATTTAAATATACTGTTTGGCAATGATTATCAATTAGTTAAAAAGAAAGATTTAGCACAACCAGGTCAATTTGCAGCAGAAGAAAAAGTAGATATAGTAGGACCTAAAAGGAGTATAGAAGGAATAAGAGTATTAGGTCCAGTTAGAAAGAGCACTCAAGTTGAAATTTCAGTTTCAGATGCATTTACGCTAGGTGTTGACCCAGTAATTAGAAATTCAGGAGATATAAAAGGAACACCAGGTGTTAAGATTATAGGTCCTAAGGGTGAAGTGGAACTAAAAGAAGGTGTTATAGTTGCAGCTAGACATATCCATATGCATACAGATGAAGCAGTAGAATTTGGAGTTAAAGATCAAGAGATATTAAGTGTTAAAGTTGGTGGATTCAGAGGTTTAACTTATCAAAATGTATTAGTAAGAGTTGGTGATACACACAAATTAGAAATGCATGTGGACATTGAAGAAGGTAATGCTGCTGGCTTAAAGAATGGAGATATTGTAGAAATAATTAAGTAGTGGAGGTATCTTGATAAAAAATTATAATAGAATGATAGAAGTAGGAGCAAGTAGACTTGAACTAGTGCATTTGTTAAAATAGTACAATTAATTGACAAATAAAACTATAGACATTTTTTAATGTATAAAAGCCTAGGTAAAACCTAGGTTTTTATACATTAAATCTAAATACTACTACATCTCCATCTTGCATAATATAATCTTTTCCTTCTGAACGAATAAGTCCTTTTTCTTTAGCATGTACATGTCCACCACATTGGATTAAATCTTTATAATTAATAATTTCAGCTCTTATGAAGCCTCGTTCCATATCAGTATGGATTTTGCCTGCAGCTTCGGGAGCTTTAGTTCCTATTTTGATAGTCCATGCTCTTACTTCTTTTGGACCAGCAGTTAAAAAACTCATTAAGCCTAATAGATTGTAACTAGCTTTTATTAGTTTATCTAGACCAGATTCGTCAAGATTTAATTCTTCTAAAAACATTTCTTTTTCATCTTTATCAAGTTGAGATATTTCTGATTCTATTTTTGCAGAAACCACAATAACTTCTGAATTTTCTTGTTCAGCATGTTTCTTAACTTTATTTACTAGTAAATTATTCATGTTCTTATCTACTAAATCATCTTCAGAAACATTGCAGACGTATAATACAGGTTTAAAAGATAGAAGATGTAAATCCCTTATTATATTCAATTCATCATCGGAAAGCTCTAGATTTCTTGGTGACTTTCCATCAGAAATAGATTTTTCTATTTTCTTTAACAATTCATATTCTGTTATATAACTTTTGTCAGCTTTTATGTTTTTTTCTACTTTGGTCATTCTTTTACTTATAATATCTAAATCAGCCAACATAAGTTCGATGTTTATGATATCAATATCTCTAATTGGATCTATACCACCTTCAACATGGGTTACATTTTCATCTTGGAAACATCTAACTACATGAACGATAGCTTCAACTTCACGAATATGTGAAAGAAACTTGTTACCTAGTCCTTCTCCTCCACTTGCACCTTTTACAAGACCTGCAATATCAAAAAATTCAACAGTGGCGGGAGTAATTTTTTCAGGATTAACAAGTTCTGCTAATTCATCTAATCTATTATCTGGTACTGCTACTATGCCGACATTAGGCTCTATTGTGCAAAATGGGTAATTTTCTGCATCTGCTTTAGCAGCTGTAAGAGCATTAAAAAGAGTACTTTTTCCTACATTTGGTAGTCCTACGATACCTAGTTTCATTTCAATCTTCCTTTCAACCTTAAATAATCTTTATCACAAAACAATTATACATTATCAAAATTGTTTATTCAATGACAATAACATTTTAACCTTAAACTTAGGATAAATTTGATATTTAATAAATGTTTTTTCATAATTTTTCTAAAATAAGGAACAATACATTTTATAAGGAGGTAGAAAAATGGATAAGAAAAATAAAAAGATAATTTTTTCGATTTTAATGGTATTAGTTTTAACGATGACAATTTATGGATGTAAAAAAGAAAATATTGAAAATGAAGAGGAAGAAATGGGGCAAAATGTAACAGCAAATACACCAACAAAGGCCAGTAATGAATTAGTGGAAAGGGCAGAAAATATTGCTGATGACGTGGTTGATTTATTAGGAGTGGAAGATGCAACAGCAATCATATACAATGAACAGGTTATTGTTGCTGTTAAGCTGAGTGAAGATGTTGAATTTTCTCAAGAAATGAAAGATATGATAAAAAATGTTGTGCTACAAATCGAACCAGAAGTAAAAGGTATTTATATTGTAAATGATGAAAAATCATTTGATAAGCTAGATACTATAGCACAAGATCTAATTAAAGGTAAAGATATAAAAGAATATTCACGTGAGATAGATAAAATTTTAAAAAAAGTTACAAAGGAAGAGAAAGATGACTAAAATCCGGTCTTATGACTGGATTTTTTCATATAATTATTAGTAACCTATGTTTTTATGTAATATGGGTAAAATAATGATAAATATGATTGAGGAGGTATGAATGCATTGTTGTATAGTGACAGAATCAATATTGGGAAAGGCATGAACTTAAATTTAATTAAATCAAATAAGTTTAAATCAAATTTAATTAGCATCTACTTAATTATGCCTTTAAATAGAAAAGAAGCTACTATGAATGCTTTAATTCCGTTAGTTTTAAAAAGGGGAACAAGTAAACAAACAACTAAATTAGATATTGAAAGAAAACTTGAAGAGTTATATGGTTCAAATTTAAATATTAATATAAACAAGAGGGGAGAAAGGCATGTTTTAAGATTTACAATTGAAAGTCCCAAGGGAAGTTTCGTAAGAGAGGAAGATTATTTTTTAGAAGTTGTTAAATTTCTAAAAGAGCTTATATATAATCCATATCTTGAAGATGGCATATTTAGTCACAAATATGTAGAACAAGAAAAGGAAATATTAAAAAGAGCTATTGAAGGAAAGATAAATGATAAAAGAGTATATGCTGTTGATAGGTGCATAGAAGAAATGTGTAAAAATGAAAAGTATAGTGTTTATGAGCATGGATATATTGAAGATTTAGATAATATAAATAAGGTTAATTTATATGAACGCTATAAAACAATTTTGGATACATCGCCAATTGAGATATTTTATGTAGGTGAATATGATGATGGCTTTGTTGGAAGACTAAATGATATTTTTGCAGTGGATAGGAAAGATGTCCTAGATATACCAAGGGAAAAAATAGCAAGTATTATTCAAACTAAAAACATGGTTTTTGAGGAAATGGATATAAATCAGGGGAAACTGGTGATTGGTTATCGGTCTAGTGTTGCTCATGAAGATCCCCTTTATAATCCACTATTGATTTCTAACCATATATTAGGAGGAGGACCTAATGGAAAACTGTTTAGAACTGTTAGAGAAAAAGAAAGTTTAGCATACTATATTAATTCTAGGGTATATAAATATAAATCTATAATGTTAATAGATGCGGGAATTGACAGCATTAATTTTGAGAAAACTATTGAGATAATTAGAAAAGAAATTGATGATATGAAAAATGGTGATTTTACTGATGAAGATATAGAAATTTCTAAAAAAGGCTTAATAAATTCAATGAAATCTATTGCAGATAGCAACTATTTAATAGGAGAATTTTTCCTAAGTAAGGTTTTGTCTAATGATAATAAATTATTAGAAGGAGATATAGAAGATTTATTAAAAGTTAAAAGAGATGATATTATTAATGCTTCAAATAGTTTAAGTTTAGATACTATATATTTTTTACGAAACAAAAAAACAGAGTGATAGGAGGTAAAGTTTTGGATAAAAGGGTTTATAAAAATGACAAGACTAAAGAGGAAACTATTTTTACGCAATTAGATAGTGGACTTAAAGTATATATTATTCAAAAGAAAGGCTATAATAAAAAACATGCTATCTTTGCAACTAACTATGGTTCAAATGATAATAAGTTTATTCCTATAAATGAGAAAGAAGTAATTCAAGTGCCAGAAGGTATAGCTCATTTTTTAGAACATAAGTTGTTTGAAGAACCAGAGGGCAATATATTTGAACAGTTTTCTAGGATAGGAACGGATGTAAATGCATATACAACCTTTAATCAGACAGCGTATCTTTTTTCATGTACAGATAATTTTTATGATAGCCTAAAGCTATTAATAGAATTTGTACAAAGACCATATTTTACTGATGAAAATGTAGAAAAGGAAAAGGGAATTATAGCACAAGAAATAAAGATGTATGAAGATGATCCTGGATGGAGAGTGTTTTTTAACACTTTAAAGGGAATGTACTTTGAACATCCAGTTAAAATTGATATAGCAGGAACTATTGAAACTATACATAATATTGATAAGGAGACATTATACAAATGTTACAATACGTTTTATAATCCAAAAAACATGGTATTGGTGCTGGTTGGAGACATCTCCTATGAGAAGGCAATAGAAGTGATAGAGAGTGTAGAAAGAAAAGATTTTGATAGTGAAGAAAAAATAATACGTATGTATCCAGAAGAAAAGAAAGGTGTTTTAGAAAACTATATAGAAGAAAGTTTAATAACATCAATGCCATTATTTGCAATAGGTTTTAAAGATGAGAATATTAACTGTGTTGGGGAAGAATTTATCAAGAAAGAAATAGAAACCAATATACTCTTGGATATGTTATTTGGTCAAAGTTCAGAGTTTTATCAAGAATTATATAATGAAGGATTAATTGATGGTAGCTTTGGAGGCCAATATTCTGGATATAAACATTATGGTCATTCTATTATATCTGGCCAATCTAATAAGCCAGAAGTTGTAACAGATAAAATAACTGCGTATATTAAAACTTTGAAAAAAAGTGGATTGTCAAAGGAAGATTTTAATAGAATCAAAAAGAAAAGCATAGGTTCTAATTTAATGGGATTTAATTCAGTAGAATATATTGCTAATAATTTTGTGAATTATTATTTTCTTGATTTTCTATTTCTAAATTACTTAGATATTTTTGAAAAAATCACTTATGAAGATGTTTTAAGTAGATTCCATATGCATTTTAATGGAGATAATTATGTATTATCAGTTGTAAAACCAGTTTAATTACTTTAAAAATACTATGTTTTGTGCTATATTATATTGTATAAATTGAGAAAGGGGGGCTAATATGGATCCGGTAGCCTTCACGATATTTGGATTAGATGTAAGATGGTATGGAATAATTATTTCTGTAGGCATAATCATAGGTGCTATTTTAGCCTTTAAAGAGGCTAGAAGGATAGGATTTGATGAAGAAGACTTAATTGATGCATTACTTTTTGCTATACCACTTTCTGTTTTAGGTGCTAGATTATATTATGTGGCTTTTACTTGGGATTATTTTAGCCAAAATCCTAAATATATACTTCACTTTAGAGGAGGAGGTTTGGCTATACATGGAGCAATCATTGCTGCAGTTATCACGGTTATAGTATTTAGCAAAAAAAGAAAACTAGACTTTTGGACAATTACAGATATATGTGCTCCAAGTTTAATACTAGGGCAGGCAATTGGAAGATGGGGAAATTACATTAATCAAGAAGCTCATGGTACACCAACTGATCTTCCTTGGGGAATTATTATAGATGGTGTAAAGGTTCATCCAACTTTTTTATATGAATCTATATGGGATCTTGGAGTTTTTATTTATCTGATGTGGTATAGAAAAAATAAATCTAAAGTCAGTGGAGAAACTTTCTTGTTATATTTAGCATTATATTCATTAGGAAGGTTTTTTATTGAAGGTTTAAGAACAGATAGTTTGATGTTAGGACCTATGCGTATTGCTCAATTGATAAGTATACTTAGTATGATTGGTGCAATATTAATATTTTTTTATAGAAGGAAAAAAGTTAACACCATATAAAAATAAAGTAGAATTTTTCTACTTTATTTTTATGTCTAATATTAATTCGACATAAAAAACTTTACTTGTGCAAGAAATGTTGAAAAATAGTAATAAAGGACTATAAAAAGTTTAAAAAAAATTAAAATAATAGAAGGATTTTAAAATTTAATATAGAATAAGTTATATGTGGTGGGAAGTGGTGAGAAGTGGTGAAATGTGAAACGCTTTTGGGGTGAGTGGTATGTTTATTGGGGAATATCAACATAGTCTTGATGCTAAAGGAAGAGTTATTATTCCTTCAAAATTTAGAGATGACTTAGGTCCTGCTTTTATAATGACAAAAGGGTTAGATAATTGCTTGTTTGTTTACCCCCAAAATGAATGGCAGGTGTTGGAAGAAAAGTTAAAATCACTTCCACTAACGAATAGAGATGCTAGAGCTTTTGTAAGATTCTTTTTTGCAGGTGCAACTGAATGCGAGTTAGATAAACAAGGAAGAATATTGATACCTGCAAATTTAAGAGAGCATTCAAAGCTAGAAAAAGAAGCCGTAATAATAGGAGTTTCTACTAGAGTTGAGATATGGAGTAAGACTGAATGGGATATGTATAATCAAGATGATAGTTTAAGTTATGAAAGTATTGCTGAGAAGATGGCAGAATTAGGAATATAGAAGTGTCAGGAGATGATAATTTGAATTTTGAACACATTCCTGTATTACTTGATGAAGTTATAGAGGGATTAAAGATTAAAGAAAATGGAATATATGTGGATGGAACACTAGGAGGAGCAGGTCATTCTAAACAAATAGTAAAGAGACTCAAAGGAGGTAAACTTATTGGCATAGATCAGGATTTAAATGCAATAAAGAAGGCCAAGGCGGAATTAACTTCTTCTGATGATAGAGTCATAATAGTCCATGATAATTTTATCAACCTAGTATCGGTTCTTGATAGATTAGATATTGGAGAAATTGATGGGGTGCTTTTAGATTTAGGTGTTTCGTCACATCAGCTAGATGAAGGGGAAAGAGGATTCTCATATCAAACAGATGCAACTCTTGATATGAGAATGGATAGGACTCAAAATTTATCTGCATGGGATGTAGTTAATAAATATAATGAGGGGGAACTAGAGAGAATACTATGGGATTATGGAGAGGAAAAATGGGCGAAGAGAATTGCACAATTCATTGTAAATGAAAGAAAAACAAGTCCTATTGATACAACTTTTGAATTAGTAACTGTTATAAAGAAGGCCATACCTAAGGGAGCTCGTCAGACAGGTCACCATCCAGCAAAAAAGACGTTTCAAGCTATTAGGATAGAAGTAAATAGAGAGTTGGAGATTTTAAAAGAGGCAATCGTCAAAGCAAATAGTAGATTGAAAAAGGGTGGTAGAATTTGTATTATTACTTTTCATTCTTTAGAGGATAGGATAGTAAAGGAAACTTTTAGAGAGTTAAATAAAGATTGTATTTGTCCTAAGGAATTTCCAGTTTGTATGTGTGATAAGAAAAGAGAACTTAAGATTATAACAAGAAAACCAATTTTACCAAGCAAAGAAGAAATAGAGAATAATCCTCGTTCAAGAAGTGCAAAGCTTAGAATTGGTGAAAAAGTTTAGTGTTCTAAAATTAAGGAGGTGTGAATAAATTTGTTAGTAGCTAGAAAAGAGGAGTGTTATGATTATAGTCGGAAGAAAAACAGAGTTAAAAGAAAAAAGATTGTTAAAAACAAAAGTAAAAACAAAGTAAAAAACAAGTTGAAACTTTTCACATCTGCAATTATAGTTTTATTACTATGTATGTTAGTACTTTTAAGATATGCAAACATTACTAAGACGAGATTAGAGATAACAAAATTAGAGAATGAAAAAGTTGAATTAGAAAAAGAAAAAGAAGATTTGATTACAGAATTAGATAGAGTTAAGAATTCAATAAAAATTGAGGAAGATGCAAGGACAAAACTTGGAATGGATTATCCAGCGAAAGACCAAATTGTTTATGTAACGGTAGATAGTAACATTGGTGATGAAGTAGTAGCAGAAGAAGAACTTTTAATTGTAAAATATTTTAAAGACATGGTTAATATAGTACTAAAAATTTTCTAGGAGGGTTAGTTTGATGCCATCACCTAGCAATAAGATGAAAAAAAGATTGGTTATTATTTTTTTTATGGTATCTTTTATAACATTTGGGTTAACACTTAGATTAGGATATATTCAAATAGTTAAAGGTGAAGAATATAAAAAAGGTGCTTTAGAGCAGTGGACAAAGGATATTGAAGTGAAAGCTAAAAGAGGTATAATATATGATAGGAATGGAAAAAAATTAGCCGTTAGTATTAGTTCTTATACTGTTTGGTGTAGTCCAGCGGATATAAAAGATGCAGAGAAGACAGCAAAAGTAGTGGCAGAGATATTGAATATCGATGAAGCTAAAGTTTATGAGAAGTTAACCAAAAGAAGAAGGGTAGAAAAAATTAAACAGTGGATAACCAAAGAAGAGGCAACTGAACTTAGAAAAGCAAATTTAAAAGGGATTGAAATAGTTGATGATAATAAGAGATATTATCCATATGGTAGTTTTGCAAGTCATATAATAGGTTTTACTGATATTGATAACAAAGGCTTATATGGAATTGAAAAGACCTTTGACAAATATTTGAATGGAACACCTGGTAAGTGGGTAAAGACAACTGATGCTAAGGGAATGCAGCTTCCATATGGTGGCGAAAAGTTGTACGAGGCTACAAATGGATTAAATGCGGTTTTGACTTTAGATGAGACAATACAACATTTTGCAGAAAAAGCTGCAATGGAAGCCCTTGTAAAAAATAAAGCTAAGAATGTGTCTATAATAGTGATGGAACCAAAGACTGGCGATATATTAGCTATGGCTTCAAAACCTGATTTTGATCCAAATAATCCTAGAGAACCCCTAGATGAAATTACAAAAGAGCGTTGGCAAGGTTTATCTCAAGGAGAATTAGAGAAAGAATGGTATAATATGTGGAGAAACTTTGCTATAAATGATTCATATGAACCTGGTTCTACATTTAAGATAATAACGTCTGCAATAGGTTTAGAAGAAAATGTAGTAAGTCCAGATAGTCATTTTTATTGCGGTGGATACATAAAAGATTTACCAGGTGCAAAACTTAAATGTTGGAGATATTATAATCCACATGGTGATCAAACATTTACTCAAGGAGTACAGAACTCATGTAACGTTGTTTTTGTAAATTTAGGAAGGCGTATAGGTGCGGATAGAATGTATAAGTATATAAAGGCCTTTGGTTTTGGAGAAAATACAGGTATAGATTTAACTGGAGAACAGGCAGGTATTATACCATCAAATCCTAAGAATATAAAGGAAGTTAACTTGGCAACTATATCTTATGGTCAAGGAATTGCTGTAACGCCAATTCAATTGATAACAGCGATTTCATCTGTAGCTAATGGTGGTAACTTAATGAAACCTAGGCTAGTAAAGGAATTAATAGATAATGAAGGAAATACAGTTCATACTTTTGAACCAGAGATTAGAAGAAAAGTTATTTCTCCAGATACCTCCAAGACTTTAATGGGTATATTAGAATCAGTTGTTTCTGATGGAACAGGCAGCAAAGCTTATGTGCCAGGGTATAGGGTTGCAGGAAAAACAGGAACTGCACAAAAGGTTATCGATGGAAGATATGCACAAGGAAAGTATATTGCTTCTTTTGCAGCAGTTGCTCCAGCAAATGATCCTAAACTTGCTGTATTGGTAATTATAGATGAGCCAAGTAATGGAGCTTATTATGGTGGGTTAGTTGCAGGTCCTACAACAGGTGAGATAATCAAAGAAAGTCTTGAATATCTAAATGTTGAACCAGAATATACAGAAAAAGAGTTAGAGGAATATAACAAAAAAGTTTTTGTTCCTGATGTAAGAGATAAAAATATTGCTGAGGCTGGAAAGTTATTAACAGATCTTGGCTTTAAATATAACACTGAAACTACTGAAATTACATCTGAATCAGTTGTGATTGATCAATTTCCATTACCTGGTGTAGAAGTAAATAAAGGTTCTATTATAGATTTATATTTAAATATGAAAAGAAACGAAAAAGAAGTTAATTTGATGCCTGATTTAATGGGGAAAAAGAAAGATGAAGTGATAAAAACATTAGAAGGTTTAAAATTAAAATATAATATTAATGGAAATGGTATAGTAACTAAACAGTTTCCTAATCCAGGTACTGAATTAGAAGAAAATATTATAATAGAAGTTGAATTATCAGATATTAAAGAGTAATATATTAAAGGGCGACTAATCAGTTGCCTTTTAATTAATTTTATTTACAGAGGATATTAGAGAGGTGAAAAACATGATATTGAAAGAAGTTTTGAATGGAATTGAAGTTGAAAAAATAGAAGGATCATTAGAAAAAGAAATATCGGGTATTGCATTTGATTCAAGAGTTATATCCAATGACTATTTATTTGTAGCTATTAAGGGATTTAAATCTGACGGACATGATTATATTGAAGAAGCTATAAAAAAAGGTGCTACAGCAATTATAGTTGAAAATGATGTAGAAACCGAAGGTGATATAACAATTATAAAGTTAAAGGACAGTAGAGCTAGTCTATCTAAAGTAAGTGCGAATTTTTATGGAAATCCATCCAAGCATTTGGATATGATTGGAATCACAGGAACTAATGGGAAGACCACTATTACTTATTTAATAAAAAGCATATTTGAAAAAAGCAATAATAAAATGGGCATAATAGGAACTATAGGTAATATTATAGACGGCGAACTTATTAAGACAGAAAATACTACTCCAGAATCTACAATTATACAGAAGAGTTTAAGAGATATGGTGAAAGCAAATATTGATAGTTGCGTAATGGAAGTATCATCTCATTCTCTAGATTTAAAAAGAGTTGAAGATTGTAATTTTGACGTAGGTATTTTTACAAATTTGAGTAGAGAACATTTAGATTATCATGAAACCTTAGAAAACTACTTTGAAACAAAATTAAAACTTTTCTACATGACTGAAAAAGCAAATATTATCAATATAGATGATAGTTATGGTTCTGAAATCGTAAAGAGAATTTCTCATTTAAACACTTCTACTATTACTTATGGAATAGTAAAAAAATCAGATATTTTTGCTACAAATATTGATTACCACCTAGAAGGAGTAAACTTCACTTTAAACACCCCAAAGGGAACAGTAGATATTCATTTAAACATACCAGGAGAATTTAGTGTTTATAATGCGTTAGCTGCAGCTAGTTGTGGGTATGTTTATGATATTAGCTTAGAGGATATCAGAGATGGTCTAGAGATGGTTAAAGGTGTTAAGGGGAGATTTGAGATTGTTCCTACAAATAGGGACTTTACTGTTATAATAGATTTTGCTCATACTCCAGACGGACTTGAAAAGGTCTTGACTGCAATAGAACAGTTTGCGGAAGGAAGAGTAGTTGCATTATTTGGAGCAGGTGGTAATAGAGATAGGACAAAGAGACCAGTTATGGGTGAAACAGTTGCTAAGCATGCTGACTTTTTAATTGTTACTTCAGACAATCCTAGAAATGAAGATCCAGCAAAAATAATAGAAGATGTAGTCCAAGGTGTAGAAAAGGTAAGCAGTGATTATATATCTATTGTAGATAGGAAGGAAGCAATTAGATATGCTATTGAAAATGCTAAGCCAAAAGATATTATATTATTAGCTGGTAAAGGTCATGAAACATATACGATTATTAAAGACCAAGTATTACCATTTGATGAAAGACAAATTGTTTTAGACATACTAAAAGATATGGAAAATTAGTTTCACTTACTAGAGAGGAGAAAGAACAATGGTTGAATATACAGATGCAATAAGGACTATTCTTATTTCTTTTGCAATAACCATTATATTAGGTCCTATTTTGATACCTTTATTGAGAAAGTTAAAAATTGGTCAAAATGTAAGAGATAATGGTCCAAAAACTCATTTAAAAAAAAGTGGAACCCCAACAATGGGCGGAGTCATAATGTTAATTGCACTTTTAATAACAGTGCTTACATCCGGGAAGATTAATAAAGATATGTTTGTTCTACTTGTATCTACTTTTGGTTTTGGGCTAATTGGCTTTGTTGATGATTACATAAAGGTTAAAAAAGAAAGGTCATTAGGCTTAAAACCCTATCAGAAGATAATAGGCCAGGTTGTATTGGCAGTTTTGCTTGCAGTTTATCAGTCAAATACTTCAGTTTTAGGAACTAAGATAATAATACCATTTGTAGAGGGAAAATTCCTAGATTTAGGCCCTTTTTATGTGCCATTTATTGCATTTGTTGTAGTTGGTACAGTAAATAGTGTTAATTTAACAGATGGATTAGATGGATTAGCTTCAGGAGTTACCTTAATAATAATGGCGTTTTTCGGATTAGTAGGACTTAATTGGGGAATGTCAAGTGTTTCTGTTTTTTCTGCTGCAATGACTGGAGCTTGCTTAGGGTTTTTGATTTATAATTCTTATCCTGCTAGGGTTTTCATGGGAGATACTGGTTCGTTGGCTTTAGGAGGAGCTGTATCAGCTATAGCCATACTTCTTAATCTACCGTTAGTAATACCAATAGTTGGATTTATATATTTTATTGAGGCAATATCGGTAATTATCCAAGTATTGTCATTTAAATTAACTGGCAAAAGAGTTTTTTTGATGGCACCTTTACATCATCATTTTGAGCAAAAAGGATGGCCAGAAACTAAAGTTGTGGCAGTATTTTGGATTACGACTGTTTTATTTTGCTTAATTGGAATTGTAAGTATTAACTAAAAGAGAAAGTCAGGTGATTTATTTGGATTTAAAAGATAAAAACGTATTAATATTAGGCTTAGGAATAAGTGGAGTATCTACAGTAAAAGCATTAAATAGATTGGGAGCAAATATTGTATTAAGTGATTTAAAAAAGGAAGAAGCACTAAAAGATTTTCTAGTGGAAATAAGTGATTATCCAGTTAAGTTATATCTTGGTACTAATAATATACCATTAGATAATATTGACTTAATTGTAAAGAGTCCTGGTATACCACTTGAATTACCTATAATTGAGGAAGCAAAGGCTAGAGATATTGAAGTGATAACGGATATAGAGTTAGCATATAGGCTAATCCCTGAAAATAAATTTATTGCTATTACAGGTACTAATGGGAAAACTACAACAACTACATTGACGGGAGAAATAATAAAAAAAGCTGGATATAATTGTCATGTGACGGGTAATATAGGCATAGGAATACTTTGGGAAGCTATTAACTCTGGTAAAGAAGACATATTTGTAATAGAGACTAGTAGTTTTCAACTAGATAGTACTATAAACTTTAAGCCAAAAGTAAGTTTGATAATAAATATAACTCCAGATCATTTAAACTGGCATAAAACTTATGATAACTATATTAATGCTAAGAAGAAAATATTTAAAAATCAAGACAATAAAGACTTTACTGTACTAAATTTTGATGATGAAATATTAAGAAATGTGGAAGATGAAATAAATTCAAATATTATTTGGTTTAGTGTTAATGATGAACTAGATAAAGGGGTATATATAAAAGGAAAACATATTGTTATAAATGATGGAGAAAATCTGATAGAAGTATTACCGTATAGAGATGTCAATATTCCAGGAAAACATAACTTAGAAAATGCTTTGGCTAGTATTGCTATTTCTTGGTCATTAGGTATAGATACATCTATAATGGCAGATGTATTGAGAACTTTTGAAGGGGTAGAACACAGAATAGAGTATGTAACTGCTATTAATGATGTTAAGTTTTTTAACGATTCAAAAGGTACTAATTCTGATGCTAGTATTAAAGCTATAGAAGCATTAGACGGACCAATAATATTAATCGCTGGTGGAATGGATAAGGGGACTAGTTTTGATGATTTTATCAAATCTTTTAATGGTAAGGTTAAACAGTTAATATTATTAGGTGAAACTGCAAATAAAATAAAAGAAACTGCAAATAAATATGGATTTAATAATATATATATAGTAGGTAGTATGAAAGAAGCAGTTGAGAAAAGTTTTGAAGTTTCAGAAGTGGGGGATGAAATATTACTTTCTCCAGCATGTGCAAGCTGGGATATGTATAAGAGTTTTGAAGAAAGGGGTAGAGATTTTAAAGAAGCTGTTTTTAGCTTAAAGGAGGATTAATAATGGCAAAAAAAAGAGCTAGCGATTTTACTTTGCTCTTATCAACAATGCTATTGGTTTTTATTGGAATTATAATGGTTTTTAGTTCCAGTTGGCCCGATGCTATATATAAAATGAAGGATGGATATCATTTTTTAAAGAAACAGTTATTTGCAAGTATAATAGGCTTATTTGCTCTTTTCTTTTTCATGAATTTTAATTACAAGAATTTGCAAAAAATGGCCAAATTCATATTCATTGTAGCATTGGGTTCTGGAGCACTTATATTTACTCCACTTGGTGTAGAATTTAATGGTGCAAGAAGATGGGTAGATATAGGTATCACAACATTTATGCCTTCAGATTTAATTAAAATTGGTTCTATTATTTTCTTAGCTTATTATCTAACAAAAAAGAAAGCTAATGTTGGAAATTTTCTTAAAGGTTTATTACCATGTCTTTTAATTATAGGTGTTTCTTGTGGTTCAATAATATTGCAAGATGACCTTGGTACAACCATTACTTTGGGATTGACACTTATTAGTATGCTTTTTATTGCTGGGATGAGATGGAGACATTTAATAGGATTAGGAGCTATAGGTGGATTAGGAATGTATAAAGCTATATCGGGAGAAAAGTTTAGAGCAATGAGATTTAAAGCTTTTCTAGATCCATTTGCATATAAGGATACTTATGGATGGCAACCAGTTCAATCCCTTTATGCTTTAGGTTCAGGCGGGCTTTTTGGTTTAGGTTTAGGTAAGAGTAGACAAAAGTTTTTTTATATTCCAGAACCATACAACGATTTTATTTTTTCTATAATTGGAGAAGAACTAGGTTTTTTAGGTTCTTTAACAGTCATGATGCTTTATCTACTTTTGATATGGAGGGGGATAAAGATTGCTTTAAATACAGATGATCTATTTGGTTGTCTTTTAGCTTCAGGTATTACTGCGCTTATTACCATTCAAACATTAATACACATAGCAGTAGTTACATCATCCATCCCTACTACAGGTATACCATTGCCACTTATTAGTTATGGTGGTACATCTTTAATACTATATATGGGTTCTATTGGAATACTACTAAATATTTCAAGGCACGCTGAATTAGATAGGAGTTGAAATATATGAAATTTTTGATAACCGGTGGAGGGACAGGTGGACATATTTATCCTGCACTAGCCATTGCCAATGAGATTAGAGAGAGATACAGTGATGCAGACATATTATATGTGGGAACGGAAAAGGGTTTAGAAAGTGAACTAGTTCCTAAAGAAGGATTTGCATTTAAAACTATTAGAGTTAAAGGATTTCCCAGGAAAATATCAGTAGAAGCATTTTCTACAATAAAAGAATTGTTTTTAGGACTTAATGATGCAAAAAAAATAATTAAGGAATTTCGGCCAGATGTAGTAATAGGTACTGGTGGATATGTTTGTGGTCCAGTTGTTTATATGGCCAGTAAAAAAAAGATACCTACTATTATTCATGAACAAAATGCTTTTCCTGGTATAACAAATAAAATCCTTTCTAGATATGTCAATAAGATTGCTGCTAGTTTTGAAGGGTCAAAGAAATATTTTAAATACCCAGAGAAAGTCATCTTAACAGGAAATCCAGTGAGAAAGAGTTTAGCTACTGTGAATATAGAAAAGGCTTATAAAAGTCTCAATATAAACCCAAATATCCCAATGATACTCTCTTTTGGAGGAAGTGGAGGACAAAAGCGATTAAATGAAAGTATGGCATATGTTATAAAAGAAAATGCAAATAACTCAAACATACAAATTCTTCATGTAACAGGCAAAAGGTTTTTTGATGGTTTTATAAAAGATATAAAGCAAAGTGGTATTGAGCTTAAAGACAATATACAGATAATTCCATACCTTTTTGGTATTCCAGAGGGTTTAAATATTGCAGATTTAGTTATTACGAGTGCTGGGGCTATAACTCTTGCAGAGGTAACTGTTGTAGGAGTACCAAGTATTATAATACCAAAAGCTTACACTGCTGAAAATCATCAAGAATACAATGCCAGATCACTGGAAGAAAAAGGCGCAGGTGTTATGATTTTGGAGAAGGACTTAAGTGGAAAAGTATTAAATGATACAATCTTAAAACTATTAAGAGATAGTGATAAACTTAAGGCTATGGCAAGGAATAGTAAAAGTTTAGGTAAAATAAAGGCTGTAAATGATATAGTTGATATTATAGATTCTTTAATAAGATAATTGATTGTAACACCTTTTTTAGAATATGCATACTATATAAATATATATACATAGGCTTGCTTACATAAGCTGTTGCATATTCTGGAGGTGTGAGAATGGGAAAGTATATTATTAATGGAGATAAAAGATTAGCAGGTGAGGTAAGCATTTTTGGTGCAAAAAATGCTGTGTTGCCTATATTAGCAGCTACAGTTATTGGAAATAATCAAAGTACAATATACAATACTCCTAATTTGAGAGATGTAGAAATAATGAAAAAAATATTGATTTCTGTTGGCTGTATAGTTGAAAAAATAGACAATATAATGTATGTGGATTCAAGGTCATTAAATAGCTTTATTATACCAGATGATTTAGTTAGAGAAATGCGCTCTTCTATTATACTTATGGGTGCTATGCTTTCTAGATGTAAAGAAGTATTAATTAGTTATCCAGGGGGGTGTGAAATTGGACCTAGACCTATTGATTTACATCTAAAAGCATTAAAGGACTTAGGTGCAGAAATTGAAGAATCTCATGGGTTTTTACATTGTAAAACAGATGGTTTAAAAGGCTGTGATATTCAACTAGACTATCCAAGTGTTGGTGCTACAGAGAATACTATGTTAGCTGGTGTTTTTGCAGAAGGAACTACTATCATACGTAATGCAGCTAGGGAACCCGAGATAGTAGAGCTGCAAAATTATTTAAACAAATGTGGGGCGAAAGTATCTGGTGCAGGAACAAGTATTATAAAAATTGAAGGGGTAAAAAAATTTAATGACGTGAAACATACCATAATTTCAGATAGAATAGAAGCAGGAACATTTATGGTAGCTTCAGCAATTACTGGAGGAGAAGTAGTTATAAAAAATATTGAGACAGATCATCTCCAAGCTATAACTGCAAAGTTAAGAGAATCTGGGTCTCTAATATATAATGATTCTTCATCTATAAAAATTATTGGACCTAAAAGAGTCAATTCAATAGAAATGATTCAAACATTACCATACCCTGGATTTCCAACTGATATGCAAGCACAGATGATGGCATTATTAAGTATAGCAAATGGTACAAGTATAATTTCTGAGACTGTATTTGAGAATAGGTTTAAACATGCGGAAGAATTAACTAGAATGGGTGCTAATATAAAGATTATTGGTAGGGTAGCAGTAATTAAGGGAGTAAAAGAATTAACAGGTGCAAAGGTAAAATCTAAAGATTTAAGAGGAGGGGCAAGTCTTGTATTGGCAGGTCTTGCTGCAAAAGGTAGTACAGAGGTAGAGAATATTCATCATATCGAGAGAGGATATGAAGATTTTGATTTAAAATTAGCAGAATTAGGAGCGGATATTATAAAAGTAGACTAGCAGCAATTTGCTGCTTTTATAATAAAAATAAGTACAAGCTTTTGGGTGGTGTTTATATGAATGGTATGAAAAAAGTTGATAGAAAAATCAAAAGGAAGAGAAGGAAAGTATTGTTTTTTACTCTATTGTTACTTGTTGTGCTTTTTCTTTTGGTAGCTTTTAAAACCACATTATTCACCATATCAAAGATTGAAGTCCATGGTAACAAAAAAGTAACTACTGATAAAGTTATTAAAGCAATTGGAAACCCTAATGGTGAAAATATTTTTAGAGTAAACAAAAAAAACATGGAAAATAGTTTGCAAAAACACCCCTATATTAAAACATCAACCATAAAGAGAAGGATTCCAAACAAATTGATGATTGATATTACAGAGAAACAAGAGAGGATAATTATTTTATATGCTAGCTCTGGTATTTATTTAGATGAAGAAGGTTTTGTACTAAAAATAGAACCTTTAAATAAAAATGAAAAAATACCTATTGTTAGCGGTGTAAGTATAGATAGTCATATAATAGGTGAGAAAATTACAAGTAATCAAAGTAAATATATTGATGATATGTTGAATTTTGTAGGTATAAGTATTAAATTAAAATTACTAGAAAAAATGGGAAAAATAGATTTTTCTGATATGGAAGAAATTACTATTGAACTTAATGATGGTATTATTGTTGATTTTGGGTCCTTAAATAATGTAAAATATAAATTGAGCTATATTAATGAAATATTAAAGGATGTAAAAGAAAAAAATATTCTTTGTAAATATATTTATTTAAATAGAGGAGACAATCCTGTTATCGTTATAGATAATAATTAGGGGGATTTAAATGAAAAATAACAAAGGGCAGATAGCTATAATGATTATTTGTGTTTTTTTAGGAATTATAGTAGCTATTCAAATAAAAACTGTAAATAAAACTGTAGGGGAAGGATTATTGCCGACTCAAAGGGCTCAACAGTTAGCAACTGAACTTAAGAAACTTCAAGATGAAAGGGAAGCCCTTAAAAAGGAACTTGATGAATTAGAAGGTAAAATTAAATTATATGAAAAAGGAGAGGCAGATAAAAACATTTATACTGAAAACCTGTATAAGGATTTAGAGAAATATAGAATGTTTGCAGGTAATTTAGATGTTGAAGGACCAGGTATAGTTTTAGAAATCAATGATCCTCCTATGGATATTCAATTTGGAGAAGAGTCTAGTATTGTAGATGAATTAGATATGATTTTACAAATTGTTAGTGTTTTAAATGCTTCTGAAGCTGAAGCTATTTCTATTAATGATCAAAGATATACTTCTTATACTGAAATAGTAAGAGCAGGTAATCATATCGAAATAAATGGAGTATCAGTAGGTCCACCTATAGTCATTAAAGCAATAGGTGATTCATCATTACTAGAGTCATCTCTCTCCTTAAAGGGTGGAATACTATGGCATTTAGAATACTATACTGATTATATTGTTCAGCTTAGACAGGAGAAAAGCATTAAAATCCCTAAATATAGAAAGATAAAAGAATTCACTTTCGCCAAACCAGTACCTGAATTAGCTAATTAACCTTAGGGGGATGGATATGGAAAAAGGTAAAAAGGTTAATCTTATATTGTTAACTTTCAGCGCTTTATTAGGATTTATGGCCGTTATTCAATTGAATCAGGATATGGAAAGCTATAATTTTGTTACATTGAGAACAATTCAAGTATCTAAAAATGAAATTGCAAATACTTCAAAGGAGATAGAAGATTTAGAAACACTTATTGTGGAAAAGGAAGAAGAAATAAAGCGTATTGAGAATACAAAAGATGAAAGCAGTGCACATAGCATTTTAAATGAAGAGTTAGATAAGACTAAGATTGCTTCTGGGTTTTGTGATATGGAAGGACCAGGAATAGTTATTATAATGCAGGATAACCAAGCTGCAGAGATTGTAGGTTATGATGTAAATGATGATGTTATTCATGATATAGATATTTTAAATATTTTAAATGATTTAAGAATTGCAGGTGCTGAAGCTATTAGTATTAATGGGCAAAGAATTATGCCAATGTCAGAAATAAAATGTGGTGGTCCCAACATAAAAATCAATGGTAAAAGTTTGGCAACTCCTTTCGTTATTAAAGCAATTGGTAATCCAAAAACATTGTATGCATCTGTAAATGCACCTAGCACTTATGGATATAAATTAAAAAACTTGTATCAAATAAATATAGAAACAAGTATTGAGGATAAAATCAATATATCTGCATATTCTGGTAATTTCGTATTTAGAAATGCAAATCCTACAAAAGAGGGTGATTAATATGTTTTTCGCAATTATTGGTACTTTAATAGGTGTAGTTATAGGATTACTTTTGCCTATAACTTATAGTCCTACTTATGCACTTTATGTTTCAGTTGCTATATTAGCTTGTCTCGACTCAGTATTTGGAGGTATAAGAGCAAATTTACAAGACAAATTTGATGCTAAAATATTTGTATCTGGTTTTTTTGGTAATGCAATATTAGCTGCTTTTTTAGCATATATGGGTGATAGGCTAGGAGTTCCACTATATTATGCTGCTATATTTACTTTTGGCGGAAGGTTATTTGAAAACTTTGCAGTTATAAGAAGACTATTATTAAATAAGAAACCAACGAAAAAGTAGTGTTTTGGTAGAGAGTTTATAGTTTAGATTAAGTAAAATAACAAGGTTAAAATGGAAGAAATATTTTGAACAATAATTTTAGCTAGAATAGTTTTAATTGGAGGTGGGATGAGTTATTTTACTGGCATAACTGAACTTGCTAATGAGATATTTAAATTACATACAAGAGTAGGAAGCCAGATTTTTATATTATTTATTTGTTCAATTAAAAGGGAATTTGATTACTATGTCGAATATAATAAATATGAATAAAAAATTTTAAGATAAAGAAAATTTTAGGTAATGACATATTATCATTTTTTAATAATTATGTAGGAATATTTTTAGCTAATAGTGAAGGAGGTCAGTAATGTGTTTGACTTTGATGTAGAAGTAGAACAATTCGCACATATTAAGGTTATTGGTGTTGGTGGTGGAGGAAACAATGCCATTAACAGAATGATTGAGTCAGGAGTGAAAGGTGTTGAATTTATCGCTGTTAATACCGACAGACAAGCACTACATTCATCTAAAGCAGAAGTTAAACTTCAAATAGGTGAAAAGCTTACAAAGGGCTTGGGTGCTGGTGCTAATCCAGAAATAGGTATGAAAGCAGCTGAAGAAAGCAAAAATGAAATATCAGATGCTCTCAAAGGTGCCGATATGATTTTTATTACTGCTGGAATGGGTGGTGGCACAGGTACAGGAGCAGCTCCAGTAGTTGCAGAAGTAGCAAAGGAAAATGGAATTTTGACTGTTGGTGTAGTTACTAAACCTTTTACTTTTGAAGGAAAGAGAAGGATGGTTCATGCTGAAATGGGTATAGAAGAGTTAAAAGAAAAAGTTGATACATTGGTTACTATACCTAATGATAGATTATTACAAGTAGCAGAAAAGAGAACAACTATAGTAGAAGCTTTCTTGATGGCAGATGAAGTGTTAAAGCAAGGTATTCAGGGTATTTCTGATTTAATAGCTGTACCTGCTCTTATTAATTTAGATTTTGCTGATGTTAAGACTATCATGAAGGATCAAGGTATTGCTCATATGGGTATTGGAACTGCTAGTGGAGAAAATAGATCACAAGATGCGGCAAGACAAGCTATTCAAAGTCCTCTATTAGAGACTTCTATTGAAGGAGCTAAGGCAGTACTTTTAAATATTACCGGTGGTGGTGACTTAGGTATATTTGAAGTAAATGAAGCTGCGGATTTAATTAGACAAGCGGTTGATCAAGATGCGAATATTATTTTTGGAGCAGGCATTGATGAAAATCTAAAAGATGAAATAAAAATTACTGTTATAGCTACAGGTTTTGGAGAGAAAAGACCTAGTAGAGTCTTCAATAAAGATAACAAAACTGAAAAAGAAGATAAATTAAAAGCTAGGGAGGAAGTAGCTAGTACTCAGTTTGATATAGAAGATTTAGACATACCAACTTTTTTAAGAAAAAAAGATAGACAATAATAATTTATTTGACAAAAAACGTTTCTTTAATCAATAAGAAACGTTTTTTTACATATAAGAAATGACAAAATTTTCTAGAACAATATTATATAATAGACATAAATTAGAATTATTATGAATAAAAGTAATGTAGATGAATTAAAAAAAGGGGGGTTATTTTTGTATGTCTATGTAGAATACTTGATATTAGAGAATGCAATTATTAACTATATTATACTATATGTTACCAAAAAAATTAGTAGAACTGACACTACAAAATTAAGGATGTTATTATCTGCAGTTATTAGTTCACTATATACATTAGTATTTTTTTTCCCTTCACTTCACTTTATGACGAAGTTTAGCATCAAGATTTCTATATCTATATTAATAATTATATTAGCTTTTAATCCAGAAAAACTGGGTACATTTTTAAAGCTAATAACAATTTTTTATGTAACATCTTTTTTGTTTGCAGGTGCTAGCTTAGGATTATTTTATTTTTCAAAATCGGATTCAGGTATTTCTAATGGAAACTTTTATATTGTAGATTTTCCAGTAGAGATATTAGTATTAGCTGTAGTTATTTCGACTGTTTTAGCAAAGTATTTTATTAATTTTATACAGGTTAAGCTTGGCAAAAAAGATATATTGACAAAGGTGACCATTAATTTAAATGAAAAGAAAGTTGAATTGGATGCCTTAGTCGATACAGGAAATTCATTGAAAGAACCTTTAACTCAAAAGCCTGTTATGATAGTAGAATATTTTGCAATTAAAGATATTTTACCTCAAAAAATTGAAAAGCTATTTACTATTGATGGAGATATACAATTAGATACTGTTGCAGAGGTAATGTTTGAAATAAGTGATGAGGTAAAATTAAGAATTATTCCTTTTAAATCTTTAGGTAAGTCTAATGGAATGTTAATTGGCTTTAAACCTGATGAAATATCTATTAATGATAAGAACTTTGATAAAAAGGTGAGAGAAGACGTTGTAGTAGGTATTTATAATGATAAACTGTCTTCAGATGATAAATATAAATGCTTACTTCATCCTGAAATTTTATATTAAGAGGAAGGCGAGAATATGAAGGGAATTATAAAGATAAGATTAAAAATAAGTTCCATATTATTTAAGATAGGTAGTAAAATTGGTCTTTTTAAAGAAATATTTTATATTGGAAGCGGAGAAGTATTACCTCCTCCACTAAAGCCAGAAGAAGAAATATCTCTAATTTCAAAGATTAGAGAAGATGAATCAGTTAAAGGTGTATTGATTGAGAGAAATTTGAGATTAGTTGTGTATATAGCTAGAAAATTTGAAAACACAGGTGTATTGGTAGAAGACTTAATATCAATTGGAACAATAGGTCTTATAAAGGCAGTGAATACTTTTAATCCGGATAAAAACATCAAACTAGCTACATACGCTTCAAAGTGTATTGAGAATGAAATACTTATGTATTTAAGAAGAAGTAGCAAATATAAAGGAGAAATATCTTTTGATGAACCATTAAATGTAGATTGGGATGGAAATGAATTATTATTGTCCGATATATTAGGAACTGATAGTGATACTGTTTTTAAGTATTTGGAGGAGGAAGTAGACAAAGAACTTTTAAACCAAGCAATAGATAAATTATCAGGTAGGGAACAAAGGATAGTTGAATTGAGATTTGGTTTAAAAAATGGAAATGAAAAAACTCAAAAAGAAGTTGCAGATATATTAGGTATTTCTCAATCCTATATATCTAGACTTGAAAAGAGAATCATTAAAAGACTAAAAAAAGAAATGAGTAAAATGGTTTAGCTACTAGATAATTCTAGTAGCTTTTTGCTGATTTATTTTTTTTTGAATAAAAAATAGATTAAAGGCAATAATTTTATTACAAAAGGGGCAAAAAATCGCGAAAGGAATGAAGACCAATGCGAAATAATAAAGTGGAAATTTGTGGTGTTAATACATCGAAATTACCTGTTTTAACTAATGCCCAAATGCAAGCATTGTTTGTTAAAATTAAAAAAGGAGATATGAAGGCAAGGGAGGAGTTTATTAACGGCAATCTTAGATTGGTATTGAGTATAATCCAAAGATTTAACAAAAGAGGAGAACATGTAGATGATCTTTTTCAAGTTGGCTGTATTGGGCTTATAAAAGCAATTGATAATTTTGATTTAAGTCAAAATGTTAGATTTTCCACTTATGCAGTTCCAATGATAATAGGGGAAATTAGAAGGTATTTAAGGGATAATAATTCTATAAGGGTAAGTAGATCTCTTAGAGATGTTGCATACAGAGCGTTGCAAGCAAGAGATCAATTTATTAATAAAAATTCTAAAGAACCCACTATTACGGAAATTGCAGAAGAGCTAAATATGCCAAAAGAAGATGTAGTTTTTGCACTAGATTCTATACAGGAGCCTATATCTCTATTTGAACCAATATATCATGATAGTGGTGATGCTATATATGTAATGGATCAAGTAAAAGATGAAAAAAGTGAAGATGAGGTGTGGCTTCAAGAAATAGCACTCAGAGAAGCTTTAGATAAATTAAACGAAAGAGAGCAACATATACTTAATTTAAGATTTTTTGAAGGAAAAACTCAAATGGAAGTAGCAGAAGAAATAGGCATATCACAAGCTCAAGTTTCAAGACTTGAAAAAAATGCACTAAGACATATGAAAAAACTAATATAAATAAAACCATTACCTCATCATATTTAGTAATATTTTCATCAGTGTTAAAAATATATATAGATTAAGTACTATATTAGGTGGTGAGGTAATGGTTAAAATATCTGAATTAAGAGAAAAAGAAGTTGTAAATGTAAGAGATGGGTCTATTATTGGAATTATTGATGATGTTGAACTAGATTTAGAGGCTGGAATAGTAAGAGCTTTAGTTATACCTAGTCAAGGAAAACTATTTAGTTTTTTTAGTAAGAGTCAGGATTTTGTAATACAATGGAAGGATATCATTAAGATAGGAACAGATATTATATTAATAGATATTAAGGGAGATGAATGAGTTCTGTTAGACAATTTATAAACTATATATTATAATACCTATATGTATATACTATTTAGAAGGGGTGAGAGGATGAAGTGTCCTTTTTGTGATTATTATGAGACTAAAGTTATTGATTCTAGACCTACTGATGAAGGACAGGCTATTAGAAGAAGAAGAGAATGTGTTAAATGCAATAAGAGATTTACAACGTATGAGAAGATAGAAGAAATACCCCTAATTGTTGTAAAAAAAGATGGTAATAGACAAACTTACAATAGAAATAAACTTCTTAATGGGATTATGAAGGCTTGTGAAAAACGTCCTGTATCAATAAAAACTATTGAAGAAGTAGTGAATAATATTGAAAAAACATTATACAATTCAATGGAAAAAGAAGTAACAAGCCAGCATATAGGTGAAATGGTAATGGATTATTTAAAGAACATTGATGAAGTATCCTATGTGAGATTTGCTTCTGTATATAGACAATTTAAGGATATTAATACTTTTATGGATGAATTGAAGAAGTTGTTAGATGAAGAATAGGGACTTTACATTGTAGAGTCCCATTTCAATAATAGAGGTGAAAATATGAGTTTTGAATTAAAGGAAGAAAAAGGTAAAAGCTACTATATAATTAATTCTTTTGAGGAAACAAATTTAGTCAAGCATATTTTTTCTACTAAGATTGGATGGAATTTAGATAATACTATTGATAATTTATTAAATATATTTAATATTTATTCGGAAAATATAGCTATATCAAATCAAGTTCATGATACAAATATTGTATATGTAGATGATATATTTTATTATAAGAAAAGAAGAGAAAAGGAAGGAATTGATGGACTTATAACAGATAAGGCTAATATAGTATTGGTTACTTATTATGCAGATTGTGTACCGTTATTTTTTCTAGATACAGTAAATAAGGTAGTGGGATTAGCTCATGCTGGATGGAGAGGTACTATAGCTAATATAGGAGGTAAAATGATAAAAACTATGAAAGAAATATTTAACTCTAATCCTTCTAATATTTTAGTAGGAATAGGACCTTCTATTGGACCTTGTTGTTATGAAGTTGGTATAGATGTATATGATAGTTTTCAAGAAGCAACATTTCCGTTAAATAATGTGTTGTACAGTAGAGGTAATGATAAGTGGTATTTAAATTTATGGCAAGCAAATGAAAATATACTTGTAGCTAATGGAGTTCCAAAGGATAATATAACAGTTAGCAGACTCTGTAACAGTTGTAATGTTGATAAATTTTATTCTTATAGGAAAGAAAAAGGAACTAAAGAAAGAATGGTTGCCGCAATTAAGCTAGTTGGTTAATGCTTTAAAAATTGGAAGAGGTGATTGAATGGATTTATTTGAATATAGCATGGAAAGACAATTGAAAAAAGATGCACCTCTAGCTGAGAGAATGAGGCCCTCTACTTTAGAGGAATTTGTAGGACAAGAGCATATATTAGGAGAAGGAAAGTTTTTAAAAAGATCTATTGTAGGTGATAGATTAGCGTCTATGATTTTTTATGGCCCTCCTGGCACAGGAAAAACTACTTTGGCTATGATCATTGCTAATACAACAAAGATGAAATTTGAGAAATTGAGTGCAGTTACATCTGGTGTTAAGGATATTAGAAAAGTAACAGAAAATGCAGAAGAAGAGTTAAAATTGTATGGAAATAGAACCATACTATTTATTGATGAAATTCATAGATTTAATAAATCTCAACAAGATGCACTATTACCTTTTGTTGAAAGGGGAATACTAGTACTTATAGGAGCAACTACGGAAAATCCATATTTTGAAGTTAATAAAGCTCTTCTTTCTAGATCTGTAGTTATTAGACTTGAATCATTAGGTAGAGATGATTTAAAAGTTCTTATTAATAAGGCTTTAACTGATAAAGACAAAGGACTGGGAAAGTACTCTTTAAATGTAAGTGAAGAAGCTATTGAGTGTCTTATTACTATTGGTGATGGAGATGCTAGAATTGTTTTAAATGCACTAGAATTAGCAGTACTAACTACTACTAAGAGTGAAGATGGAGTTATTTATATAAATAGTGATATAATTAAGGATTGTATTCAAACTAAGGCTATTAAGTATGATAGTAGTGGAGATGAACATTATGATACTGTGTCTGCATTTATTAAGTCTATGAGAGGTTCAGATCCTGATGCCACATTATATTGGTTAGCAAAGATGATAAATGCGGGAGAAGACCCTAAGTTTATAGCAAGACGTATTATCATATGTGCCTCTGAAGATGTAGGTAATGCTGATCCCCAAGCTCTTACTATTGCTGTATCTGCGTTTAAGGCAATAGATATAATAGGAATGCCTGAAGGTAGAATTCCACTAGCACAATCAGCTGTCTATGTAGCATGTGCTCCAAAGAGTAATGCTTCATATGTAGGAATTAATAGTGCATTGGAAGACATTAGAAATAATGAAATTGGCGACATTCCAAAATATTTAAAAGATGCTAGCTATAAGGGAGCAAAAAACTTTGGTCATGGTATAGGTTATAAATATCCACATGATTATCCAAATAACTATGTTAAACAAAAATACTTACCAGATCAATATATAGGCAGGAAGTATTATAACCCTACGAGCAATGGATATGAAAAGATAATTGGTGAAAGACTTAAAGAATTGTTTGACAAAAGGGATTAATAAAACTATAATAGTAAATAATAAGTTAAAGACAGTGAAGGGAAGAGTAAGTATAAGGGAAGTTTTAGCGAGTTGGTGATAGTGGAAGACCAATACCTAACTTATATTGAAGAACATCCTAGAGTTTCTAACCGAAATTATAGACTAAAAGTAGGCTTAGACGGATTCACACCGTTATTAGTGATAGGTATAAAATGTACTTAAATGAGTGGCTATTTACATAGCAATTAGGGTGGTACCACGAACCTTTCGTCCCTTTAAGAGGATGAAAGGTCTTTTATTTTTTTGAAACAAAAATAATGATTTTTATGAAAGGAGAATAATAATGGATAGGGTAGACATTAAAAAGATTTTTAGAGAGACAGATAAATATTTAAATAAAGAAATACGAATAGAAGGTTGGATTAGAACATTAAGATCTTCTAAAGCTTTTGGTTTTATCGAAGTTAATGATGGAACTTTTTTAAAAAATCTTCAAGTTGTTTTTGATGAGAAGTTAGATAACTTTAAGGAAATAACAAAATTACCTATTAGTTCATCTATAGTGGTAGAAGGAGTTTTAGACCCTACTCCAGAGGCAAAACAGCCTTTTGAAATAAAGGCTACAAATATAAAAGTTGAGGGATATTCTTCACCAGATTTTCCACTTCAAAAGAAAAGACATAGTTTTGAATATTTAAGAACTATAGCTCATTTAAGACCAAGAAGTAATGCTTTTTCAGCAGTATTTAGAATAAGATCATTAGTTGCATATGCAATACATAAGTTTTTCCAAGAAAGAGGCTTTGTATATGTTCATACCCCAATTATTACTTCTAGTGATGCTGAGGGTGCTGGAGAAATGTTTAGACTTACAACATTAGATCTAAACAATATACCACTAGATGAAGACAATAAAATTGATTTTAGTGAAGATTTCTTTGAAAAAGAGACAAATTTAACTGTAAGTGGACAATTAGAAGCAGAGGCTTATGCACTTGCTTTTAGAAATGTATATACTTTTGGACCAACTTTTAGAGCTGAAAATTCTAATACAGCAAGACATGCAGCAGAATTTTGGATGGTGGAACCAGAAATTGCTTTTGCTGATTTAAGAGATGACATGGAACTGGCAGAAGATATGATGAAGTATATCATTAATTATGTAATGGAAAATGCAAGGGAGGAAATGGAGTTCTTTAACTCTTTTGTAGATAAAGGCTTATTTGAAAGACTTGATAATATAGTAAATTCTGATTTTGAACGTATAACTTACACTGAAGCAGTTGAATTACTTTTAAAATCAAAAGAAAAATTCCAATATCCTGTTAAATGGGGAATAGACTTACAAACTGAGCATGAAAGATATATTACTGAAAAGATATTTAAAAAACCAGTATTTGTAACTGACTATCCAAAGGATATAAAAGCTTTTTATATGAGATTAAATGATGACGGAAAGACTGTAGCTGCTATGGACTTATTAGTACCAGGAGTTGGAGAAATAATCGGTGGAAGTCAAAGAGAAGAAAGACTAGATATACTAGAAAAGAGATTAGAAGAATTAGGCATGGATAAGGAAAATTATTGGTGGTATTTAGAGCTTAGAAAATATGGTGGTACTAAACATGCTGGATTTGGATTAGGTTTTGAAAGAGCTATTATGTATATAACTGGTATGAGTAATATTAGAGATGTAATACCTTTCCCAAGAACTGTAGGTTCAGCTGAATTTTAATAAATGTACCTTGATTTAATATTTTATATCTGTTATAATACATTTCAAATTGACTTATTGAAATTTGTAATATAATAGTAATGCTTTGAAAGGAAGTAGTAAGCCTCATCTTCATACAGAGAGCTGCTGGTTGGTGAAAAGTAGTGGAAGTAAAGCTGAACTCGTCCTTGAGCTGTTAAGGTGAATTGTATATAGCCTTAACCGGTTGAAACCGTTAGAATTGTAAGCGGGTAGATATATTATCTACCAATTAGTGTGGTACCGCGAAGATAGCCTTCGTCTCTATATTTGAGATGAAGGCTTTTTTAGTTAAAAAATTGAAGGAGGTTATGAAATGACAGAGTATAATCCTAAGCAGATTGAAAAAAAGTGGCAAGATATTTGGGATGAAAAAGAAGTATTTAAAACAAGTAATGATAAGTCAAAACCAAAATTTTATGCGTTAATAGAGTTTCCTTATCCATCAGGGCAAGGCCTTCATGTAGGTCATCCAAGACCTTATACAGCTCTTGATGTAGTATCAAGGAAGAGAAGATTCCAAGGATACAATGTTTTATATCCTATGGGTTGGGATGCTTTTGGATTACCAACTGAAAATTTTGCTATTAAGAATAAAATACATCCAAAAGTAGTTACAGAAAAAAACGTAGCTAGATTTAAGAGTCAACTTAAATCAATAGGTTTTTCTTTTGATTGGTCTAAGGAAATGAACACTACAGATCCTGGATACTATAAGTGGACTCAATGGATATTTTTAAAGATGTTTGAAAAAGGTCTAGCGTACAAGCAAGAGATGCCAATAAACTGGTGTACATCTTGTAAAGTTGGATTAGCTAATGAAGAAGTTGTAAATGGTGTATGTGAGCGTTGTGGAGGAGAAGTAGTTCATAAGGTAAAAAACCAATGGATGCTTAAAATCACAGAGTACGCTGATAGACTTATAAATGACTTAGAAATGGTTGATTATATAGAAAGAGTTAAAGCGCAGCAAATAAACTGGATTGGTAGATCTAAGGGAATGGAAGTGGATTTTCAAATAAGTGGTACTGATAAAAAGTTGAGGGTATTTACTACACGTCCAGATACACTTTTTGGTTCTACTTATATGGTAATATCTCCTGAACATCCTCTTATCAATGAATATAGTGATAGAATATCAAATATGGAAGAAATAAGAAGGTACCAAGAGGCAAGTAGTAAAAAATCCGATTTTGAAAGAACAGAATTAGTTAAGGAAAAAACGGGAGTAGAGATAAGTGGATTAAAAGCAATAAATCCGGCTACAGGTAAAGAAATACCTATTTGGACATCTGATTATGTTCTTATGAGCTATGGAACAGGAGCAATAATGGCTGTACCAGCTCATGATAGTAGAGATTGGGAATTTGCAAAGAAATTTAATTTACCAATTGTAGAAGTAGTAAAAGGTGGAAATGTAGAAGAGGAAGCTTATACTGACACTAATACTGGTATATTAGTAAATTCTGGTTTTTTGGATGGGTTGGAAGTAGATAAGGCAAAGGAAAAAATAAGCAATTGGTTAGAAGAAGAAGGATTAGGTAAAAGAAAAACTAATTATAAATTAAGAGACTGGGTATTTTCACGCCAAAGATATTGGGGAGAGCCAATTCCTCTAGTTTATTGTGATAAATGTGGTTGGGTACCTGTACCAGAAGAAGAACTTCCACTAATGTTACCAGAAGTTGAAAACTATGAACCAACTGATACAGGAGAATCACCACTAGCTAAGATTACCGATTGGGTAGAGACTACTTGTCCTAAATGTGGTGGAAAAGCTACAAGGGAAACTGATACAATGCCTCAATGGGCAGGGTCATCATGGTACTTTTTAAGATATATAGATCCACATAATGAAAATGAAATAGCAAGTAAGGAAGAGCTTGATTATTGGCTTCCTGTAGATTGGTACAATGGAGGAATGGAACATACAACTCTACACTTACTATATTCAAGATTTTGGCATAAATTCCTATATGATATAGGAGTTGTTAACTGTCCTGAACCATACAAGAAGAGAACTTCTCATGGTATGATTTTGGGTGGAAACAATGAAAAAATGTCTAAATCAAGGGGTAACGTAATCAATCCTGATGATATAGTTAATGAATATGGTGCAGATACTTTGAGAACGTATGAAATGTTTATAGGTGATTTTGAAAAGAGTGTTCCATGGTCAGAGAATGGAGTTAAAGGTTGTAAGAGATTCTTAGATAGAGTATGGAGACTTCAAGATATAGTTGTTGAAGGAGAATGCTATACAAAGGAATTAGAAACTAGTATTCACAAGGCAATAAAGAAAGTATCTGAAGACTATGAATCCTTGAAGTTTAATACAGCTATTGCAACTTTGATGTCATTATTAAATGAATTTAATGATTTAGGCAGACTTAATAAGAGTGAAATAAAGACTTTCTTAATATTGTTAAATCCAGTAGCACCACATATAACTGAGGAGATATGGGATAGATTAGAATTAGGTGGAATGTTACATGATGCAACTTGGCCAGAATGGGATAAAGAAAAAACAGTAGAGGATGTAGTGGAGATAGCTGTTCAAGTAAATGGTAAGGTTAGATCAAAAGAAATGATATCTATCGACGATAGCAAAGAAGATATTAAAGAAAAGGTTTTTAATAATGAGATAGTAAAAAATCATATTGAAGGAAAAACTATTGTTAAAGAAATCTATGTACCAGGAAAGATATATAATATAGTAGTTAAGTAAATGGAGGATAATCCTCCATTTACAATGTGGGGGTATGCTTATGAGTAAAATAAAAATAATTACTGACAGTACAAGTTATATTACTAAAGAGTATGCTATAAAAAATGATATGTCTGTAGTTCAACTTAGCTATACCTTTGAAGGGGAAACAAAATCGGAAGGTTTTCCAGGAGAGTTCGATGAATTTTTTGATAAGTTAAGTAAGACAACATCCTTTCCAACTACATCTCAACCATCAGTAGGTACTTTTGTTAAAGAGTATGAAAAAGCTCTAACTGATTATGATGAAGTGTTAGTTTTGCCATTTTCTTCAAAATTAAGTGGAACTTTTAATAGTGCTCTCATGGCAAAAGAAATGGTTGATAAGGATAGAATAACTGTGATTGATACAGAACAAGCAGTAGGGAATTTAAAATTTTTAGTTGAAGATGCTGTAATGATGGCGAAAAATGGCATAAAAATGGAAGAAATAGTACAATATATTGAGGCTCAAAAGGAAAAGATGGAGATATATCTTACTATTGATACATTAGAATACTTAAGACGTGGTGGTAGATTAAGCAATGTAAAATCAGTGATAGGTACAGTTTTAAATATAAAGCCAATAATAGAATTAAAAGATGGTAGTCTGCAATTATTAGAAAATGTTAGAGGAAAGAAAAAAGCTTTAAATATGATTATAGACAAAGTACCTTCTTATGCTAAGAGAATAAGTATTTCTCATATATTTAATGAAGAAGAAGCACTTGAGTTCAAGAAGATTATTCAAGAGAGATGTACTAATGCTATAGTAACAATAGACGAAATAGGGCCTGTTATAGGAGGTCATTTAGGCCCCAAAGGTATAGGTGTTTGTTTTAAATATTAAGATAATTTATATTTTAAAATAGAGAAAGTATGATATAATTAAGTTGTTAATTGTGTAACTATCTATAATTTGGAGGTGCTCATAAATGAGAAAAATATTAGTTACAGGAGCTCTTGGTCAAATTGGATCTGAACTGACTCTTGAGTTAAGAAAGATATACGGCACAGATAATGTTATTGCAAGTAGTAGAAGAAAAAAAGAAGAACAAAAAGAAGTAATTGAATCAGGTCCATTTGAAATAGTTGAAGTTACAAACGCAAAACAAATAGCAGAAGCAGTACAAAAACATAAAGTTAATACTATTATACACTTAGCAGCTCTTCTTTCAGCTGTTGGAGAACAAAAACCACAACAAGCATGGGATATAAATATGAATGGATTGTACAATGTATTAGAAGTAGCAAGAGAAGAAAATTGCTCAGTATTTACTCCTAGTTCCATTGCAGCATTTGGACCTTCAACACCAAAGGACAAAACACCACAAGATACTATTCAACGTCCAGGAACTATGTATGGTGTTACAAAGGTAGCAGGAGAAATACTATGTGATTACTATTTCAAAAAATTTGGTGTAGATACTAGAGGAGTTCGTTTCCCAGGACTTATTTCATATGCAACATTACCAGGTGGAGGAACAACTGACTATGCTGTTCATATTTATTATGATGCAATAAAACATGGAAAATATACAAGCTTTATAGATAAAGGTACTTATATGGATATGATGTACATGCCTGATGCATTGAACTCAATTATTACTTTAATGGAAGCAAATCCAGATAAATTAATCCATAGAAATGCTTTCAATATTTCAGCTATGAGCTTTGAACCTGAAGATATAGCAGCTGAAATTAAAAAACATATCCCTGAATTCGAAATGGATTATGATGTAGACCCTGTTAGACAATCAATTGCTGAATCATGGCCAAACTCCCTTGATGACTCTGATGCAAGAGAAGAATGGGGTTGGGATCCAAAATATGATTTAGCTAGTATGACTACAGATATGTTAGAAAAATTAAAAGTAAAATTAAATAAATAAATTTAAAAAACTCCTATACGTGAAAGTATAGGAGTTTTTTAGTAACCCAAATTATATTTTTAAAATATAATATATTAAGTTTTACTAATTAAATCTACAAAGAAAGGAGAAAAATGTCATTAAAAGAAAAAGAGTTTCCATGGTATTATGAACCAATATTTTGTATTACTTCAGATATTGATTGGGCATCTGATTATGCTTTAGAAATATTTTTAGATATTGTTGAAGATTATAATATTCCATTGACTATGTTTTTAACTCATTCTAGTTCATTAATTGTTGACATAATAAATAACAGAAATATTGATGTAGGAATCCATCCAAACTTTTTAATGAGTAGTAGTCAAGGAAGTTCCTATAAAGAAGTTATCGAATACTGTAAAGCTATACTTCCTAATGCTAAAAGCTTTCGCTGTCATAGGTATTTTGATGTCAACGACATTACTGAAATTTTATATAATGAAGGTTTTCTATATGATTCTAATTTATGTACATTTCTTGAAAGCATAGATCCGTTTGTTCATAGATCAGGAATTATTAGATTCCCGGTATATTTTGAAGATGGTGCTTATCTTTACAATAATGGTAATTTAGATTTCAACAAGGTTTATAAAGAGTATTTTTCTAAGCCTGGTCTTATGGTTATAAACATTCACCCAATGCATATGGTTTTAAATAGTCCAAACTTTTTATATTCAAGAAGAATAAAAGACAGAATATCAAGAGAAGAATGGAATAATTTATCTAAAATAGAGCTAGAGGAAATGCAATATAAAGGGAGAGGAATAAAAGATTTTTTAATAGATTTTTTTAATTATTTAAGATTAAAAAAATTTAAAGTTTATAATTTAAAACAAATATATGAAATAACAATTAAATCTAGTTCAAAAATTTGAACTAGATTTAAACTGTTACATAACTTTTATAATCGTTAGTTTTAGTTATTATTTTACAATTTTTCAGAAACTCTGTCTCACTGATTTTCCATGAGTGGTCATTTAAATCATTTCTTCTACATACAACATGATTAAATCTATCAGTAGCATAAATTTTAAATCCTTTTTTTATAGAATCATTAAGGAAATTGGTATCTTCGCTTTTGTTTAAATCTCTAAATCTAACTTTTTCAAACACTTCTTTTTTAAAGGTTAAAGTTGAGCCTGCAACATAATCAATAAATCTATTATCCATATTAGGATATCTTAAAGTTAGTAGTTTTTTATCCTCTAGATATGCATATAGACTATATTTTCCTAGTATGTGAGCGTTAGTATATTTAAATGCATTTAACATATCAACTAAATAATTAGGAGCATAATAATCATCATCATCAAATTTTGATATACATTCATATTTAGAATTATCTACAGCAAAATTTAAACAGCTACCTAGTGGTTTTTCTTCAGGTAATTGAAAAATCTTTATGTTTTTATATTTTTTTGCTTTTTCAATCCATTTATCAATATTCATTGAGTCATTATTGAGTATTACAATAAGCTCTTTTTTTGAATATGATTGAGATAGAAAATTATTAAAAACATTTTCCATATTTTCAGTTCGTTTCGTACATGTAATCACGCTAACTCCTTCAGCTTTTTTATCATAATTAATTTTTAATGTATTTAATATTTTTTCAAATCTTTGTTTATAAGTGTGATTTTCAAAAACCTTTCTTTGGCCAAGCAGTGATATCTTATCAGATGATTCTTTGTCTTTTAAAATGAGTTCGATGTTTTTATATACATCCTGTTTAGTTTTACATAATAAGACGATATCGTCAAAATAATTTTTAATCCCCAATGAATAGCTACTAACAATTGGAATTCCACTTGCCAATACTTCAAAAACTCTTCTAGAAAAGGTAGTTGGACTTTCATCTACAGAATTTACATTTAGTAGTAATTTATATTTTTTATATTCCTCAACAATTTTGTTATATGGCAGACTATCTTTTATATAAGGTTTAAAAATTTCAGGAAACTTGTTTAAATCGCCATTTTGCCTGTAAAATCTATCATAAATATTTAAATCATATTTCATTGCTGGTATTAACAACATATTTATATAATCTTTTCTTTTATCAAATTTTTTATACCAGCCTCCAGCAAATAAAATATCACCTTTTTTTTCAAGATCTTTGTTTACTGGATTGTGTATTCTTGGCTGTGCAGCAAAGGGTAATAGATAAATGTTGTTGTGATTTAATATTTTTTTGTATTTAGGCATACAATTAAAATCTGTTGTAAATACATAATCAAAATATTTTGCAGAGTCAATAAAAATATTAAAATCATTAGGATCCTCTTTTGCCCAAAATACAGTTGGTATTTTATGTTCATTACACCATTCAGTTAATTCTTTTATATATTTGTTATTATACATATTAATATTTGCTATTTTACCAGCCCATTCACCATTAAATCCAAGCCAAGCAGATTCAACAAATAAAAATTGAGGTTTTAGTTGTTTTATAGTATTCTTCCAATTATTTATACCTAATTGAACAAGATTACATTCATATTTAAAACATTCATAACTAAATTCATCAAGGATGCAAGCTACATTAATATTATTATTAATATTAAAATCTTTTAGTTTAGAAATATTTCTAATAGTTTTATTTACAACTGGACTTTTAGTTTCTTTAAATTTACCACGAATTCTTATTTTTTTATTTGTAATACTTTTAGCATTCATATTAAACACCTTACTTTAATTATTTGCATATTTTATATAGTCTTTGGTATTTCCTACAACGTTACAATATCTTTTCAAAAGCTCATCATCACTAATTTTCCAAGTGTGTTTATTTTTTGAAGGATATCTCATATATACATGATTATATTTGCTAGTAGAATATATCCTTATTCCACTTTGTAAACAGTCTCTACAGAAATTCACATCTTCAGCTGCAGACATATCTCTAAATTTTATTTTGTTAAAAACACTTTTTTTGGCAACTAATGTAGAGCCATTTACAAAGTTAACAAATCTTTTTTCTAATCCAGGGTCTCTTAAAGCAAGTGTATTTGATTTAACAAAATACACAATAGTAGTACCTTTACCAACCACACTAGCTCTTGAAACTTTAAAACCACTAATTACTTCAGATAAATATTTTGGCCCATAATAATCGTCATCATCAAATTTTGCAATATAATCATATTTTGATTTTGATACACCATAATTAAGACATTTTCCTAGAGAAATTTTTTCATCAAGTTTAAATATATTTATATTATTTATTTCACCTATTTTTGATTTCCAATCTTCTATATTTATATGATTGTTATTTATTATGATAATCAACTCTTTTTCAGTAAAGTTTTGTCTTTCATAATTTTCTATGATATTCTTAAGTGAGTTTGGATTATTAGTACATGTAATAACAGAAACACCTCTTAGGCTTTCAGATTCTGTAAGCCTTTTATTTTTTTTATTTATAAAGTTTTTTAGAGATGTATTAACTACTTTACTCATATTGTCACCTACCTAATTTAACAAATGAAAATTACCGAAATTATATACGATTATTCCATTTAGCATAAAAGAAATTGAATCTAATATGTTTTTTGAATCGAGTATTATTGGATTTCTCATTTTTCTTAAAACAAGTTTAGGATCTAAACTTTTGAACTCATCATGATCTGTTAGTATAATTAGTAAATTAGAATCTTTTAATGACTCTTCTTTAGTTTCAATACAGTAGTTTTTAACAATAGGATCATAAACTTGAAAATCACAATTAAGTTCTTTTAATTTATTTATTATTTGAATAGAAGGACTATTTCTAATATCATCGATATTACCTTTATAGGCAACACCCCAAATGGTCACTTTAGGAGATGGAATATAACTTATTATTTTTTTTGCTAATGAAGCTATATAGTTAGGCATGTTTTCATTTATTTTTCTTGAAAGGGCAATTATACTAGAAGAATCATTTTTGTCCTTTAATACAAAGTAAGGGTCTACTGGTAAACAATGTCCTCCAACTCCAGGGCCTGGTGATAAGAAATTAACTCTAGGATGTTTGTTTGCTAGATTGAAGACTTTTAAACTGTTTATTTCAAGTTCGTTACATAGAATAGAGAGTTGATTTGCAAGGGCAATATTAACATCCCTGTAAATATTTTCTGCTATTTTGGTCATTTCAGCTGTTTTTGAATCTGTTATAAAAATATTTCCTTTAACGAAAGTTTTATAAAAAGTTGAAACTACTTTTCCACATTTATCTGTAACTCCGCCTATTATTCGGTCATTGTAAACTATTTCATTAAAAATATTTCCTGGCAAAACTCTTTCTGGACAGCAGGCTAAATAAATATCTTCTCCTATATTAAATCCTCTACTTTCTATTGCTGGTTTGATTATATTTTTAATTGTACCAGGTGGTACTGTTGATTCAATAATTATCATATTACCTGGACAAATAAAAGGTAATATGGATTCTATTGCATTATATACATGCTGTATATTACAAGAGAAATTGTCGTCTAAAGGGGTTGGTACACATATAATATAAGCATCAGCGCTTTCAGCTGTACTTTTTGCTATGATTTTCTTTTGGGAAATTAAGATTTTTAATGTTGAATCTAATTTGTTTTCATATACAGGAACAAGACCTTTATTTATCATATCAACTACCGATTTATTTATATCAATTCCAACAACATTATTACCATTTAAAGCTAATATACATGCGGTAGGAAGTCCAATATATCCTAGTCCAACAACACATACTTTCATACTATCACCTCTAATTTTACTTATTCCTGTTTTTATAATATGAGTCTATCTATGACTTGTTACATCAATGTAATTATCTATGATATAGTTGATGCTTTTTTCTTTACATATAACTTTACAATATTTAATCAAACATTCATTTGGAATTTTCCAGCTATGGTTGTTATTTGAGTTTCTAATATAAAGGTAGTGATGAATATTGGATGAATAGATTTTGTAACCTTTTTTCATAGCATCTTTACAAAACTCTAAATCTTCTCCTAAATTTTTAGGTTTAAAACGTATATCGTCTAATATTTCTTTTCTAAAAATTAAAGTTGAGCCTTCAACTCTATAAACGTATCTATTATCTCTATTATTATTTTTTATTGCTAAAGTATTATCTTTTTCAAAATATACAAAAGTACTAGATTTTCCAACTATGTCAGCATTGGTGTATCCTAATGCTTTAATAGAATCAGACAAATATTTTGGGCCATAGTAGTCATCATCATCAAATTTAGAAATAATAGGATATTTACTTTTATCTACCGCAAAGTTTAAACATTCACCAAGGGTTATTTTTTCATCTAATTTGAAAATCCTAACATTGCTGTTTTTGTCAATTTTATATTTATTTATTTCTAATGAATTATTATTTAGTACGATGATTAATTCTTTTTTTTGATAGATTTGTCTATTATAATTATTTAATATGCTTTGATATTTATTTTTTTTATTTGTGCAAGTAATTACGGATACACCAATGTTAGTATTTATATTTTCATATAATGATGGATTTATTTTAATTTTAGTACATTTATTAACTGGATATAAAATATTCACTTTTTACCTCCATAATATTGTTCCTTTATTTCATATTATGATTTTTAATCTAAAAATTGCAGTAACGAAAGCATTTTTTGGAAATATATTATATTAGAAGAGAGGTGTAAGAAATGATAGAAGATAAATATTATATAGCTATCTTTAAATCAAAAAGCTATGCAATACAAATAAACTATATTTTGGAAAATTTAGGGTATAAAAACTTCCAGCTTGTTTCAACTCCATGTCAGATTCAAGCTGGATGTGGTTATTCTATAAAATTTAAAGAAATGAGACAACTAGACATTTTAAAAAGAGAAGCAAGATCTTTAAATACAAACATAGAAAGTCTATATTGTATAGAAAGAAAAAATGGAAGCAAAACAATTAAGAATCTTAATTATTTGATTTAAACAAACTTGACAATTTATTTAAAAATGAAATATTTTTATTTTGTTCAAAGCTATCTTTAAGTTTTGAAATTTCATTGTCAATTTTATCTTTGTATAATAATAATTCTTCAACATTTCTTTTTAAGTTTTTTATTTCTTCTTCTACTTTTGAAATATTAGAAGGGGATTGAGTATCTACATTTGAAGTAGATACGTTTTTTTTTGAATTTGTTATATATTTTTTATTAGAACCATCATTTAAATAGCATAATACTTCATCACCAATTTGACAATAACAATCACTAATTTTTTCTAGGGAATGAGCTTTAGAATAATTTGAGGAGCATTTTATAAAAAAGATTGATTCTGTATCTAATTTGAGTTTATTATTATCTACCCAAGTGAGACCTTGATCTTTTGAGGATAAGAATCCTAAACTATTATTATCAAAGTAAGTAATTTTTAAAATATTATCTATTTCAAACATGATAGTAGGAGTATCAATATTTTTTATAAGTGGTAATTTTACCTCTACCCATCTATATTTATCTTGTCCTGAAGCTGCTAGTCTTTTATAATGAAGTGTAAAATCTATATTTTCAAATGAATACCATAGTATGTGAACATTATCTTTAGTGTCTACAAAAAGATATGGATTTGCGTTTTCAACAGGCGCATTAGAAATTTTCATAGGTGTTTTACTCCAACTTTGTGTATAAATATTATAAAAAACGTAGTAAATATGGCTGTGATTTTTTTCTTGTGATTTATAGGCGAAATGTATATTACCCAAAGAGTCATGGTTAATAGAGAATGGATTATCAAAATCATTTGTAACTATATTAATTATTCTTTTTCTTGTCCAATTAACATTAGTACCAGTAATTAATTCTAAAGTGCAAATGTTTTTATTGACTAGATTGCAATAAGCATAAAATGTATAAATTTCATTGTTAATAATATATATATATAATTGTTTATAAATATTAGATTTTGTGTCTAGATTTCCAATATAGTTGTTTGACCATTCCTCATTTTTAAATGTTGAGTAAACTAAATTTCCATTTTTCAATAAGCATATAAGATGAATAGTATCTTCTTTATCTATATTTACAGAGAAATTCAAAACTTTTTTATATTCCAACACTATAGAATCGATTAAGAGTCCATTATTATTGAACTTAACCATATTTAAGTTTTCTTGTTCATCTTTATAAAAGTTATAATAATATCCTTCTGAATTTATTACAATGTTTCCATTTCTAATTATTTTATTCATATTCTCACTCCTTTTAACAGAATAAATATCACAAAATGTTCCTTGATTCATAATATGATAGTAAAAGTGAAATTATTAAAAAAGGAGTGAGATTTTGTGAATGAAGAATATAATGAATTGGATTTAAACAAAATAGGAGAAGTTGATTCTGTAGAAGTCGATTGTATAATAGTAGATAAAGTATATGCTAGTTGTTCTCAAAGACATTGTATACCAAAAGTTGAAGTAAGCATTGCAAGTGGTAAGACTTTTAAAGAAATACGTTTTAAACCTGGTTTTATAGTTCCTGGCACGTTGGCGATAACAGATATAGAGAATAGGCCACAGTTTAGAAGAGTTATGTTTACTTTAAGGATTCCTTACGACATTATATACACTGATGGTACTAGTGAAGAGAAATTTTTACCTGATATACTTAAGGATATTGTACTTTTCATTCCTGATGCAAGGGATGAATTTACTTTTGAAATTGTTATAGAAACATCTTCAAGAACTTTAGGTATGCCTATAGTTACTAATGGTAAAGTTTCTTTTGCAGTAGGAATATTTGTAATAGTTAAGGTTGTTGGAAGAGTTCAACTTTTGATTCCTACATTTGGATTCTGTCCAGAACCTATTGAGTGTGAGGATTTCTCACCAAAAGATGTTTGTGAAAACTTTGAATATGAACCATTCCCAGACTTTTTCCCACCACAGTATGAAGACGTATTTGATGACTAAAGAGGAGCTAAAAGCTCTTCTTTTTTTAATGTTGACAAAAACGCTAGGGTATAATATACTTATAAAAGAAAACCAAGTGATTTGGTTGGTATTAAAAGAGGTGAAAAAATGAGGCTATCGACAAAAGGAAGATATGGACTAAAGGCAATGTTTGAATTAGCATTGCACTATGGCGAAGGTCCTATTCCATTAAACAATGTGGCTGAAGAACAGAGGATTTCAGAGAATTATCTTGAGCAACTTGTTGCTACACTAAAAAAGAATGGGCTACTAGAAAGTGTTAGGGGAGCTCAAGGTGGTTATTACCTAGCTAAATCACCTAGTGAAATAACTGTAGGAAATATTTTGAGGGTTTTGGAAGGCAATATGGCGCCTGCAGATTGTGTTATGGATAGTGATGATACTAATTGTGAAAGAGCTGAGTATTGTGTGACCAAACTTGTTTGGACAAAAATAAGAGATAGCATCAATGATGTAGTAGACTCTATTACATTACAGGATATGATAGATGAGCACAATACTATAATGGCGAAAAAATCACAAGTTTAGGAGGAAAAAAGCATGAGAAAATACATTTATATGGATAATTCAGCTACAACCCCAGTTAAAGTAGAGGTACTAGAAGAAATGTTACCTTATTTCAATGAAAAGTATGGAAATCCATCTAGCATCTATTCTTTAGGCGGACAGTCTAAAATTGCAGTAGATAAAGCTAGAAAAAGGGTAGCAAATGCATTTGGAGCAAATCCAAAGGAAATATTTTTTACTAGTGGTGGCTCAGAAGCTGATAATTGGGCAATCAAAGGAGTAGCTTTTGCAAATAAAAGTAAAGGGAATCATATTATTACTTCAAAAATAGAGCATCATGCAATACTTCATACATGTGAATATTTGGAGAGACAAGGATTTAAGATTACTTATCTTGATGTAGATGAATACGGTACAGTAGATATAGAACAACTTAAAGATTCAATAACTGATGAAACTATACTTATTTCTATAATGTTTGCTAATAATGAAATTGGTACTATCCAACCTATAAAAGAAATAGGACGGATAGCTAAAGAAAAGGGAATATATTTTCACACAGATGCAGTTCAAGCTATAGGAAATGTAAAAATAGATGTAAAAGAACTAAATATTGATTTATTATCTCTTTCCGCTCATAAGTTTTATGGACCAAAGGGAATAGGTGCATTATATATTAGACAAGGAGTTAAAATGCACAATTTAATAGAAGGTGGAGCTCAAGAGAGAAACAAAAGAGCTGGAACAGAAAATGTTCCGGCTATAGTTGGACTTGGAAAAGCTATTGAACTTGCTTATGAAAATTTTGATGAACATAATGCAAAACTTGAAAGTCTGAGGAATAGACTTGTAAGTAAGGTGATGGATAATATTAGTTATGTACGACTTAATGGTCATCCAACTAATAGGTTACCAGGAAATGCAAACTTTTGTTTTAGGTTTATAGAAGGAGAATCATTGTTATTAAGTTTAGATATGGTAGGTGTAGCAGGATCAAGTGGTTCAGCTTGTACATCAGGTTCTTTAGATCCATCGCATGTACTATTAGCAATTGGACTTCCCCATGAAATAGCTCATGGTTCACTTAGACTTTCATTGGGAGATTTTAATACTGAAGAAGAAGTTGATTATGTAGTTGAGAAACTTGTGGAGATTGTAAATAGACTTAGAGTTATGTCACCACTATATGAAAATGTAAAGGGGGAAGAGAAATGTACTCAGAAAAAGTAATGGATCATTTTAGAAATCCTAGAAATGTTGGTGAAATACCAAATGCAGATGGAATCGGTGAAGTAGGTAATCCAAAATGTGGAGATATTATGAAGATGTATTTAAAAATTGAGGATGGAGTTATTGTGGATGTAAAGTTTAAGACTTTTGGCTGTGGCTCTGCTATAGCCTCATCAAGTATGGCAACAGAAATGGTAAAAGGAAAAACTATTGAAGAAGCGATGAGCGTTACTAACAAGGCTGTTGCTGAAGCATTGGATGGATTGCCACCTGTAAAAATGCACTGTTCAGTTCTTGCAGAACAAGCTATAAAAGCTGCACTATTAGATTATTCAAAGAAAAATAATGTTCATATAGAGGGACTTGAAAAATTTAATCCTGAAGAAGATCCACATGATCATGAAATTGAAGAATAAACTGCTGAAAAATTCAGCAGTTTTTTTATATAAATTTGAGGAATAATAAATATAAGTAAAAGATAAAGAGAGGTAATTATATGATTAGATATACAAAATTATTAAAATCTATCATTTTGGATAATAATGAAGGTGAGGAATTTGGAAAAGTTGTTGATTTAGTATTCTCAAATGATTTACATAAAATTACCAACTTAATAGTTGAAAGTGGAAAGTTGATAAAAGATAAATGGTTGATACCTTTTACTGCTATTATTTCAATGGATGATGATAGAGTTTTAGTTTCCAAGGATAAGTGTTTTAATTTGGAAGAATTAAGTTTAGAGAAGTTAATTATGGGAGAAAATATAAATATTATAGAAAAGAGTGTACTAAAGGAAGATGGAGAACTGATAGGTTATGTAAAAGATGTCATGATAAATCCTTTAAATGGAATACTCATAGGATTTATCATGACAGAGGGAATATTTGAAGAAATATTTAATGGTAGAAGTTTTATACCTAATACAGAAAGTATTAGAATTGGTGGAGAAAATATAGTTATAGATGATATGATAATGGACCAAATTGTTAAAAATAAAGATTATTACAAAAAACTTCTAGAATTAGAGGATGGTTAAAGTGGCAGAATATAAATAGAGACTTTAAAAAGGAGATGAAATATATGAATAGTTGGTTTAGAAAAGGTGCTTTAATGGGTAGTATACTAGGAGCTAGTGTTGGAATTTTTGCAACATCAAGGATGGATCCAAGACAAAAAAGAAAGATGATGAGAAATACTAGAAGAACTTTCTCAAATATAAAAAATGGTGTAACTTCACTTTGGGGATAGGCAGCTTTAGCTGCCTTAATTTGTTTTAAAGGAGACATGAAATGATTTGGCCAAATATTATTAAAATAATGCAATTATTAATGATAATATTAATTATTGTCATCATCTATTACATAATAAATATTGGAAATAAATATATAGAAGAAAGAAAAAAAATACAAATAGATAATACCAAGACAATTAAAATACTTGGTTTTTTTATAGTTATATTCTTATTGTTTTTTATAATAAAAAAATACACCTTCGTGTCAGAATCAATTTATGCTATTTTTATGGCAATAGTATTTTCTTATCTTTTAAATCCTATAGTGAATTACTTTGAAAAGAAAGGTTTATCTAGATTTTTAAGCGTAGTGTTAATATATCTCATACTTGCTATAATAATTTTTTTACTTATATTTGTTTTTGGGCCAAATATTATGAAGGAGTTTAAAAATTTAGGTTCAATTCTTCCTAGGTATTTAGATAGAGTTTTTGGATATTTGGATTCGATTTATGATAAATATATTAAAAATATTGACAACATTCCACCACAATTAGATGGGGTAAAAGGAATATTCAAAGACAATGTTAGTGAAATTGAAAACATAGTTACTAAATGGATTAAAAAATTTACGGAAAAGACTATTGATATATTTTCAAAAATATTTACAATAGTACTTATTCCCATTTTATCATTTTATTTTTTAAATGATAAAGAGTATTTTAAAAAGAAAATGTATTTTTGTATTCCAAAAGATTATAGAAATCATGTATTAAAATTGTCTAAAGATGTTAATAAAGTTATTAGTCAATTTATTAAGGGAAGAGTTCTTGTTGCAATTTTTGTTGGCATTACTACTACTATAGCATTGTTTTTTTTAAAAATAGATTTTGCTTTAATTATTGGCTTGATGGCTGGGATAGCTGATATCATACCTTATTTTGGACCAGTAATAGGTATAATACCTGCAGTTTTTTTTGCTCTTCTTAAGAGTCCTATTAGAGCACTATGGGTAATTATTATATTTACTATTATTCAACAAATTGAAAACAATATAATAACGCCTAAAGTTGTTGGAGAAAGTGTGGGCATTCATCCTGTAACAGTAATACTATCATTGATAATAGGAGGAGGTTTTTTTGGAGTTACAGGAATGATTCTTGCTATACCAGTTGTTGGAATTTTGAAGGTGCTGTACTCCTATTTAGTAGAAAACATAAACAGGGGTTAAATATTGACAATTAGCTGTTTTTCAATTATAATCCTAATTATAGTGTGAAAAATACTCGTCCTTTTTGATGGGACGGGTTTTTTATAACGAATAGGAAATTTTAATTATATAGAAATAGTTTAACCTAAAAGAAAGGTGCGGATAAATATGAAAAAATTAGGTCTACATGAAGTGAAAAAAGAATTTTTAGATTTTTTTAGAGAAAAAGGCCATTTAGTTGAAAAAAGTTTTCCTCTTGTTCCTAAAAATGACAAGAGTTTGTTATTAATAAATGCTGGAATGGCTCCACTAAAGCCTTATTTTACAGGAGAAATAGAACCACCAAGAAAGAGAATGTCTACTTGCCAAAAATGTGTTAGGACAGGTGATATTGAAAATGTAGGTAAAACAGATAGACATGCAACATTTTTTGAGATGCTAGGAAACTTTTCTTTTGGAGATTACTTCAAGGAAGAGGCAATAGAATTAGCTTGGGAGTTTATGACTGAAAGGCTTGAAGTACCAAAGGATAAGATTTGGGTAACTATTTATGAGGATGACGATGAAGCATTTAAGATTTGGAATAAGAAAATTGGAATCGAAGAAAAGAAAATAGTAAGACTGGGTAAGGAAGATAACTTTTGGGAACTGGAAGTAGGGCCTTGTGGACCTTGTTCTGAAATATATATAGATCGAGGAGAAAAACATGGCTGTGGTAAAAAAACATGTAAGCCAGGTTGTGAATGTGATAGGTATGTTGAAGTTTGGAATTTAGTTTTTTCACAATTTGATAAAGATGAAAATGGTAATTACAGTAATTTAACAAATAAAAATATTGATACTGGTATGGGGCTTGAGAGAATGGCTGCTGTTCTTGAAGGAGCAGATAATATTTTTGAAGTAGGAGAAATTAAAAAAGTTATTAGAGAGGTAGAAAGTGTAACAGGTATATGTTATGGGAAAGACAAAAAAACAGATGAATCTATAAGAGTTGTAACAGACCATATTCGCACTATGACTTTTTTAATATCAGATGGAATACTACCAAGTAATGAGGGTAGGGGATATGTACTTAGAAGGCTTATTAGAAGAGGTGCTAGACATGGAAAACTTCTAGGTATAAAGGGAGCATTTTTATCTGAGCTTTCTTCAATTGTTATAAAATTGTGGGGTGAGGATTACCCTGAATTAAGAGAAAATGAGGGAAAAATAAAGAAAGTTATAAAGGCTGAAGAAGAAAAATTCCAAGAGACTATAGATCAAGGTATAAATATACTTGATGATTATATAAAAAAGATGAAAGAAAATGGAGAAGTTGTTTTAAGTGGTGATAAGGCATTTAAATTATATGATACTTATGGTTTTCCATTGGATTTAACTAGAGAAATTTTAGAAGAAAAGAATCTTCAAGTTGACGAAAATGAATTTAATATAGAAATGGAAGAACAAAGAAATCGAGCAAGAAAAGCTAGAGAATCCGTTGGAGATGGAGCTTGGAGCAAGGATGATTTTTCCAAAAGATTTAAATCATTTAAAACTTCTTTTAGAGGGTATGAAGATACAAAACTTAGCTCAGAGATTATTGGTATGTTTATAGAAGATGAAAGGGTATCTAAAATTAGTGAAGGGGAAGAGGGAATTATTATTTTAAATGAAACTCCTTTTTATGGAGAAGGAGGAGGCCAAGTAGGAGATACTGGCACAATTAAAGGAGATAATTTTGTAGCAAATGTTTTAGATACAAAGAAGACTAAGGACAATGTTATTTTCCACTTTGTAAAAGTTCTAAGTGGAGAGATAGAAGATGGAAAGAAAGTTGACTCTCAAGTAGATATTAGTAGACGAATGGATATAGCAAGGAATCACTCTGCGACTCATTTATTACACAGGGCATTAAAAGATGTACTAGGAGATCATGTAAACCAAGCTGGTTCAATAGTATTACCTAATAGATTGAGATTTGATTTTACTCACTTTGAAGGGATAAATAAAAATGATTTAGTAAAGATTGAACATATTGTTAATGAAAAAATACTTGAACAGTTAGAAGTGACTACTATTGAGACAACACTTGAAGAGGCTAAAAAGATGGGGGCTACTGCTCTATTTGATGAAAAATATGGAGGAAAAGTACGAGTTGTAAAAATGAATGACTATAGTATGGAACTATGTGGTGGAACACATATAGACAATACTGGAAAAATAGGATTGTTTAAAATACTTAGTGAGTCAGGGATAGCTTCTGGTGTAAGAAGAATTGAAGCTATAACTGGTAGGGCTGTATATGAACATTTGTTGGAAAGGGAAGAACAAATTGATTGTGTATCTAAGGTATTGAAAACAAATAGAAAAGATGTAGTTGAAAAAGTAAAGGATTTAACTGATGAATTAAAAGCAAAGGAAAAAGAGATAGAATCTTACAAAGGAAAGATGGCTTCTTCTTTGGCAGATCAAATTATTAATGAAAAAAGATTAATTAATGGGGTAAATGTTATAACTTATAGTGTTCAGAATATAGATATGAATGAACTAAGAAATTTAGGTGATGAAGTTAAGAATTGTTTAGAATCAGGAATTATAGTATTGGCTTCTGTGTCAGATGACAAAGTATTTTTTATTACAATTGTTACTAAAGACTTAGTTAATAGTGGTTATCATGCTGGTAAGATAATAAAAGAAGTATCTGCTGTTACAGGAGGCAAAGGTGGTGGTCGTCCAGATATGGCACAAGCTGGAGGGAAGGACCCTAAAAAGGTTAATGAAGCTTTAGAATTGGTTGACAAAATAATATAATATAAATTAAACAAAATATTAGCCAAATATTTGGCTAATATTTTGTTTAACATGTGTATATAATGGAATGTTTATGGTATATATATATAAGGAGGTGTTTTATGTGAACAGCTATTACAACGAGACGATGAAATTTGAACCACCAAAGGATAATGAGAACGAAGCTAAGCAAATACTTTTTACTGTATATGAGGCTTTAAAGGAAAAAGATTATAATCCAATCAATCAAATGATTGGGTATATATTGTCTGGAGATCCAACTTATATAACAAGCCATAAAAATGCTAGAAGTTTAATAAAAAAGTTAGAACGGGATGAATTGATAGAAGAATTACTTAGAAGTTACTTAGAAAACGAAAATAAAAAGAAGTAGGAGAGAGTTGACTTGAACAAATCATAGATTTGATGGAATTTATAATCTATATAAAACTGGTTTTAAAATAACAATTAAAATTTAGATAGATTTAAATATAAAAACAATAAACGCTATTATAATTAAGTAAAGGAATTTGAAAAATAGCCATTGAATGTAATTTAGGTTAAAATACAGAGTAAAATAAAAAACTTTACTAATAGAAAAGTGGAAACTACCATTATATATTTGTAGTTTCCATTTTTGTAATGCTAAACATATTATATGTCATTTATCAATATTCCTAAGGGTAAAAATAAATAGATTAGCATTAGAGCAGTTGCTATAGTTCCTGTATCATTAAATAAGAAAACAGCTATTCCGCCTAATAAAATCACAATAAAGCCTTTAAATAAAATTAAATACTTTTCATGTGCTTTCTTTAAAACTTCATTTTTGTACCTAAATAATAAAAATATCACGATGATTTGTAAAAATAATATGATATTCCATGAAGCATGAATTAAGTTCCAAAATACTTGCCCCAGTTTGATACTAATAATCTCAAAGAATTTATTTAAACCACCTGTTGTTAAAGACTCTAATGCTTTGCCTGCATGTGTGGGATTTGGATTAAATAAAGTATCTAATGTTGCAATTAAAATGATTCCCACAATAGCTCCAATAATTAAAAGCACCATTTTTTTAAAGGAAAACTTTTTATTAAATATTTTCAGTAAAGACAATAAAGCAATCAACATAGCAGCTAATGTTCCTCCCATATTTGCGCCAAATAAAGGACTAAGACCTACTATTACTAAAAACATATAAAAAGTTATAATTATAGACATAGTTGATTTGTTAATTTTATATAATTGAAATAAGGAAAAAAGACCAAACAGAGTAGAACCAAGTAATATACCCATATAATCATTACCTATGCCATAAAACCTACCACCTGCAATAGCATCAGAGCCTAAAGGAGAAATAATCATCAACTTATTCACAAAATAAATATCTATTAATATAAATGCACTGGTTGTCAATCCTAAAATAGCCATAATCATTAAATTTTTATTAAAGATTTTATTTAGAATATAGGCGATAGCTAAGGCACCTCCAAAGACATAAAGTAGATCAAAAATTATTGATTTATAACCAAACAGAGATACTGTCATCATTGTTAAAGGTATTGTTATTACTGTTAAGCTTAGATAATTAAGAAATTCTTTGGATAGTCCTTTCCATTTTGTGAATTGAGGCAAGTAAAATCCAACTAAGGTTATACCTACTAAAATAATAAAACCCCAGTGAAAAACACTTCGATACTTTCTCAAATATAAATATTGTGCTTGATTGCGAAGTAAAACTTGTGTAGGATTTTCATTGTTTAATATTTTTATTGGTTCTCCAATAAAACTTTTAGTTTCATTAATGCCAAAATAATTAAGGAGAGTAGGTCCAAAGTCAAAATTAGTCACTAACCCTTCCCTGTGAGTTGTATTAGACGTTAATAGTCCTTTTTTAGTATTAATACTTGACATAATAATTGGAGTTAAGGCAAAGTTACCTTTATTAGCCATTTCCCTTGAAGGATTAGGAGCTATAATCATAAATAGGGTTTTTTCTAGGTCAACTTTCTTGAAAAGCATGCCTAAGAATGAATCAGCTCGTTCAATAGCTTTAATTTTTTGATCATTTCTTACCGAATTTGTTGCTAATTGGTCTGATTTTTGTATTCTTGCAGCATCTCCATAATCTATAAACAACATATCGATATTGGGTAAAATACGTTCTACTTCATATAAGAGCTTATTCTGGTCTAACTTGATTCCACCTAAAATATCAGTATCACTAATCAATAAGTCAGAGCCTATAGAACCATATGGAATCATACCATTTTCGTCCATTGCCAACATGGTTACTTCTCTAGCTGGAGTATTTAAATCACTATTTCCTACAACACCAATTGCAAGATTATTCTCCTTTGCTATGTCACCCAAAAGGCCAACATGGTTATTAGGTGTTATATCTAGAGCAGTTTTATATATATCTCCAATAGCAATATTAATTATCTCACCATCTGGAGGAGTTTTGCCTGTATATAATTTATAAAGGTTACTAGCAGTAACATATTTTGGATTTAAATTAGAGTTTGAAATGGGATACATTTTGTTCTTTTCGAAAGCCAATCCACCTTTAGTTGATGCTAGAGTTCTTACGCCCATGCCTAAGCTAAGATATGTGCTTCCCTTATTAGATAAACTTGACTTTGCTCGTGTATTCATAAGACCAATAGCACCATTTTTCAGCAATATGTCAATATTTGGAGTGTTGCTATTAAGTATTTCGTCTAAGCTAACCTCATCCAATATTAATACTATAGCTTTTTTGACTTCATTTTTGTCAGAAGTTGCCTCAGATTTGGGAATTGATATACTTAAAACTAAACACACTGCTAAAACTAAAGTTATTATGTATTTGAAAATAGTTTTCCAACTTTTATACAATTTAAAGTTCCTCCCTTAAAGTAATTTCCATAAGATAATATTATGGAATTAATTTGAAAGTAAACATGTTGTCAAGGTGATAATCTTTGAAACATAAATGGTATTATCTTAATCTTCAACATTATTTTTTCTATAATTATTTTTACTTATTTATAATTCAATTTACTTATACATAAGAAAAAAATCTTGAACTTAAAAATCAAGATATTTACTTTCTCATAATAATATTGTTGAATTGGACTTAATAACGTAAAATTATATTAGCATAAAATGTTTTACATTTCAACTAATTATTATTTAGAGTTTTCCCACTTTATGATAAAATTAACACATAATGATTCTTATCAGTGCAAAAGGATTACTTATTTGCATTAACATGTCAATTAAAGCATTTAATCATTTGTTTAGGTAATATTTTAAGTTCGTTATACAATGAAAATAAGGCTTCTTGGTAGATTTATATGGTAAAACAGTGTATAATTAAGACAAGGTAAAGTTAGTAGATTTTACTAGTATATTAAAGTTTTTTATATTTATAGTGGAATTGAGTACTGTGCAATTTAAATGATAGTTATTACATTGATATTTATTATTGCATCTATTTAGATGAATAATAGTGTAGAAAGAGTGGAGATAAAATTATGAACAGAATAATGGGACTAGATGTTGGTGATAAAACTATTGGAGTTGCTGTAAGTGATCCTCTTGGATTTACAGCACAGGGAGTTACAACTATTAGAAGAGTTGGGATGAAAAAAGATTTAGAAGCGTTAGAAGCATTAATAAACGAATATTGTGTAAACAAAATAGTTGTAGGTCTTCCAAAAAATATGAATAATACTATTGGACCGCAAGGTGAAAAAGTATTGAATTTTGTTAAAAAGTTAGAAAATAAGTTTAAAATGGATATAATATTACAAGATGAAAGATTAACTACTGTATCGGCAGAAAGAATGTTAATTGAGGGAGATGTGAGTAGAAAAAAAAGAAAAGAAATTATTGATAAAGTAGCTGCTACTTATATACTCCAAGCTTATTTAGATAAAAATTAGAAGAAGAAGGTGAACAATAAATGAAGGATACAATTTTATTGTTAGATGAAAATGGTGATGAAATTGAGTTTGAGGTTTCAGCAACTTTTGGATTAGATGAGAATAAATATGCAGTCCTTTTTCCTATAAATGATATAGAGGGAGATGCATTTATTCTTAAGATAGAATATGATGATAAAGGGGAGATGATATTAGTTGGAATAGATGATGAAAATGAATTAGAAGATGTAATTTTTACTTATGAGACTTTTATTAAAGAGGAAAAAAAATAAATGTGATTTGAATAGTTGACTTTTATTGTATATGTATGTATTCTATATATAGAATGTGTGAGCAGGTGAAGAGATGGATATAAACGTTGATAACATAAAAGATATTTTAAAGGAAGAGGGATATAAACTAACATTTCAGAGAAGAGCAATACTAGATACAATAGTTGAGAATAGGGGAAGCCACTTAAGTCCAGAGGAAATTTATGATTTAGTCAAGGAAAGGTATCCAGAGATTGGATTGGCTACGGTTTATAGAACACTACAACTCTTTGAGCAGTTGAATATAGTGTGCAAATTGAATTTTGATGACGGATGTAATAGATATGAGTTAAATAGTAATACTGGTGACCACCACCATCATCATTTAATTTGTTTAAATTGTGGAAAAGTCATTGAAGTTAAATTGGATTTACTGGAGAGCCTTGAGCAGGAAATAGAAAAGGAAGGGAAGTTTAAGATAGTTGATCACAATGTAAAATTTTTTGGATATTGTAGTGATTGTCAAGAATAGATCCCCTTTAGGGGATATTTTTTTGTTTAATATTATTTCATTTATCCATACTAATAATAAGAATACTTGAGAGATTAATATATAAAGGAGATGATAAAGTTTGGCAAGAAAACCAAATAAGTTAAAAGTAATTCCTCTTGGAGGATTGGGGGAAGTTGGGAAAAATATTACTGTAATAGAGTATAATGATGATATTATAATTATAGATTGTGGTCTTATATTTCCTGAAGATGAAATGTTAGGAATAGATATAGTTATACCTGATATAACTTATCTTATGAAAAACAAAGAAAAAATTAGAGCTATTGTATTAACACATGGTCATGAAGATCATATTGGTGCATTACCTTATGTTCTTAAAAAAATCAATGTACCAATTTACGGAACAAAGTTAACTTTAGGATTAGTAGAGAATAAATTAAAAGAACACAATATGCAAAATATAATTCAAAATGTTGTGAAACCAAATGATTCAGTAAAATTAGGATGTTTTACAGTTGAATTCATTAAAACTGGTCATAGTATACCGGATTCTGTGGCGTTGGCTATTCATACACCTGTAGGCGTGATAGTTCATACTGGTGATTTTAAAATTGACTATACACCAATAAATGATAATGTTATTGATTTACACAAATTTGCGGAATTAGGTAGTAAAGGTGTATTAGTATTAATGGCAGATAGTACTAATGTAGAAAGACCAGGATATACTATGTCTGAGAGAACGGTTGGAGATACATTCAATGATATTTTTCAAAAGGCAAAACAAAGAATAATTGTAGCAACTTTTGCTTCTAATATTCACAGATTGCAACAGATTATTGATTCGGCTGTTTTGGTAGATAGGAAAGTGGTGGTTTCTGGAAGAAGCATGGTAAATGTTATCAATGTGGCATTAGAATTAGGATATTTAAATATTCCAGAGGGAACTCTTATTGATATAAATGATATGGATAATTACCCTTATGATAAGACTGTAGTTATTACCACTGGTAGTCAAGGGGAGCCAATGTCAGCATTGACTAGAATGGCTTACTCAGAGCATAGAAAAATAGAGTTGATACCTGGGGATTTGGTAGTTATTTCAGCATCTCCGATTCCTGGAAATGAAAAAACTGTTTCAAGAGTTATAAATCAATTGATGGCAAAAGGTGCAAATGTTATTTATGAAGCTCTTGCAGATGTCCATGTTTCTGGGCATGCTTGTCAAGAAGAACTCAAGTTAATCCATACTCTTGTTAATCCAAAGTATTTTATACCTGTTCATGGGGAGTATAGACATTTAAAAAGGCATGCAGAGTTAGCTGAAGGCTTAGGGATGGATAGAGAAAGTATTTTTGTTGCGCAAAATGGTTCTACAGTAGAGTTTACCAAGAATTCTGCTTCTTTTGGTCCAAGTGTACCTTCTGGGAAAATTTTAGTAGATGGGCTTGGCATAGGAGATGTAGGAAATATTGTATTAAGGGATAGAAAACATCTTTCAGAAGATGGTTTAATAGTTGTTGTAGTTACTATAAGTAAACAAGATGGAACTGTTATGGCTGGTCCAGATATTATTTCTAGAGGATTTGTATATGTTAGAGAATCTGAAGATTTAATGGAGGAATCTAGGCAGGTAGTTAAGGAAGCACTTGATGAATGTGTTAAGAACCATATTACAGATTGGGCAACATTAAAATCGAATATAAGGGATGCACTGAGAGGGTTTATTTATGAGAAGATTAAGAGAAATCCTATGATTCTTCCTATAATTATGGAAGTATAATTAATAAAAACCGTAGAGAAACTACGGTTTTTATAGTATAATAATAAATAAATACTTCATTATATGATAAAATTATAAATTGGAGGAGATAATATGAACGTATATGATGAAGCGCATAGGCTGGCAAAAGCTATAAGGGATTCTGAAGAGTATAAGGATTACATTGATAGACAAGGGAAAATAATGGCCTATGAAAATAACAAAAAGATGGTAGATGATTTTAGGGTAAAGGCTATGGAAGTTCAAATGGAACAATTATCAGGGAAAGAGGTATCTGAGGAAAAACTAGAACAATTAAGAAAACTTCAAGACATATTGATGCTAAATCCTGATATAAAAGATTTTTTTATTTCTGAGATGAGATTTTCCCAAATGATAACTGATGTATATAAAATTCTTGAGGATGCAATTCATATAGTTGAAAAATAATATAAGTCAGGGGGGTTAGGATGGAGACTAAAAAATTAAGTAAAGCAGGATTGATTGCTGCTATTTATGTAGTTTTAGTAGCTATTCAAATTCCTTTTGGCAATTTAGCTTTTGGACCAATACAATTGAGATTTGCTGAAGGATTAACTTTACTACCATTAGTTGAGAGTGCTGCTGTTCCTGGTATTTTTATAGGTTGCCTAGTTTCCAACATAATATTATCGTCTGTATCTGGTTTTGGTTTAATAGATATAATAGGTGGTAGCCTAATTACATTAGTAGCTGCTTATCTAACCAGTAAAATGCCAAATAAGTACTTAGGTATTGTTCCACCAGTAGTTTTAAATGGACTTATTGTGTCTATATGGGTATCTTATTTTACAAAAATATCATATTGGATTACTGTTTTAGGAATATCTATTGGAGAATTAATATCTGCTGCTGTTTTTGGGAATATTATTCTAATAGCCTATAACAATATTTTCAAGAATAAATTAAATTAGAGGATATTAGACATTATTCTTGTATTAAACTGATAATAATTGTATAATAAAATAAGTAAATATCAGTTAAAGGTGGAGATTCTGTGGTTGAAACTGCAAAGGATAAAAAAATAAGTAAAAAGAAAAATAGAATAGGTTTTTTGTTTTTAATATGTTTAATAATTTTGGTAGGTAGAGCTTATTATAGAAAAGGAGTTGGACCAGTATCTCTCGAAAATCCATCAGAGATATCCTTTGAAGTACCTATGGGAAGTTCTACATCAAAGGTTAGTGATATTTTAGAAAGTAATGGGCTTATTAATAGTAAACTTATATTTAAATATATAGTGAAAAAAGATGGTTTTGATGGTAAGTTAAAGGCTGGGCAATATACTTTGAATACTGGAATGAATGTAGAAGAAATTGTTGAAAGTCTTTCAAAGGGTGGTAAAAATACAAACATAGTTAAGTTTACAATACCTGAAGGATATGAATTGAAACAAATAGCTAGAAGGTTATCTGAAAATGGCTTAGTAGATGAAGAAAGATTTATAAACCTTACTAAAGATGCTAGTAATTTTGCGGACAAGTATGATTTCCTCAAAGAAGTACCTGAAGGGAGTAGCTTGGAAGGGTATCTTTTCCCATCAACTTATGATGTGGAAAGTGGTGCTAGTGAAGAAGTAATAATTGAAAAAATGCTTAATACTTTTGGGAAAATATATGAGAACACTATAAAAGATAGTATTAATGATACTGGGTTATCTTTAAATGAACTTGTTGTCTTAGCGTCTATAGTAGAACGTGAGGGAAAAGTGGATGAGGAAAGACCGTTGATAGCTGCTGTATTCTATAATAGGATAGAACATGGAAAACCCTTGGAATCTTGTGCTACTGTACAGTATGCATTAGGAGAGAGAAAAGAAAAATTGTCTTTTAATGATTTAAAAATAGAGTCAGAGTATAATACTTATAAGCATAAAGGTTTGCCTCCTGGACCTATAGCATCTCCTGGCTTAAAGTCAATTGAAGCAGCTATAAATCCTGCTAGTGTAGATTATCTATTTTTTGTTTCGAATGGAGATGGGACTCATACATTTACGACAAATTTTAAAGATCATCTTGATGCAAAGAATAAAAATAATCATTAGTATTTTTAAATAAGTGATATAATACGTGGTATATTTCCACGTATTATTTATGTAAGGAAGTAAAGGAGAGATATATTTGAATAATATTAATGAAGAATACGTTGAAGAATATATAAAAAGTATATTGCCTGAAAGGCCAGATTTCATGTTTAAAATGGAAAGATATGCTTATGAAAATCATGTACCTATTATACATCCAGAAGTTGCTCAATTTTTAATGGTTATTCTTAAAATAAAAAGACCACTAAAAATTTTGGAAGTAGGTACTGCTATTGGATATTCAGCTATGGTTATGGCTTATTCAACAGATGATGATACAGAAATTTTTACTATAGAAAAAAGAGAAGATATGATACAACTTGCCAATGAGAATATAGGTGATTCAATATATAAAGATAGAATAAAAATAATGCCTGGCAAAGCAGAAGAAATATTACCCAATCTAAAAGAAAAGTATGATTTTATTTTTCTTGACGCTGCAAAAGGTCACTACTTAGATTTTTTTAAGTCTTGTTCCAATGTATTGAATAGTGGAGGAATTATAGTTTCTGATAATGTACTTTATAAAGGTATGGTTGCTAGCGATCAATTGGTAATAAGACGAAAGAAAACAATTGTAAAGAGAATGAGACAATATTTAAAACATATTTCAAATTTAAAGGGTTTTTCGTCTTGTGTATTGCCATTAGGAGATGGAGTAGCTATTACTTATAAGGAAGGAGTGAATTAGATGAATAAACCAGAGTTGTTAGCACCAGCTGGAGATTTGGAAAAGTTAAAAATGGCAGTAGTTTATGGTGCGGATGCTGTTTATCTCGGAGGAGAAGAATTTGGACTTAGAAAGGCTTCTAAGAATTTTACCATAGAAGAAATAGAAGAAGGGGTAAATTTTGCCCATAATAGAGGAAGAAAAGTATATGTTACGTTAAATATTATTCCACACAATGAAGACCTAGAAGGATTAGATGAATATGTAGCTAAATTAGATAGTTTAGGTGTTGATGGAGTTATAGTAGCAGATCCAGGGGTTATTTCTGTTGTGAAAAGAGTTGTACCAGATATGCCTATTCATTTAAGTACTCAAGCTAGTGTAACAAATTATGAAACAATTAGATTTTGGTATGATTTAGGTATTAGACGTATAGTTGTAGCTAGAGAATTGTCTTTAAAGGAAATTATAGAAATAAAAGAAAAATTGCCTAAGGATTTAGAAATAGAAACTTTTGTTCACGGAGCCATGTGTATTTCCTATTCAGGAAGATGTTTACTAAGTAATTATATGGCAGGGCGTGATTCAAATAGAGGAGAATGTGCTCACCCATGTAGGTGGAAATATTATTTAATGGAAGAGAAAAGACCTGGAGAGTATTATCCTATACATGAGACAGAAAAAGGTACATTTATTTTTAATTCAAAAGATTTATGTATGATAGATCATATTCCAGAATTGGTTAAATCAGGTATTTCGAGTTTTAAAATAGAGGGTAGAGTGAAGAGTCAGTACTATGTAGCTACAGTTGTAAGATCGTATAGAATGGCCATTGATGAGTATTTTGACAAAGGGGAAAAATATGAATATAAAGAAGAATGGTTTGACGAAATAAAAAAAGCTAGTTATAGAGATTTTACTACTGGTTTTTATTTTGATAGACCAACAGGTAATGAGCAAGTATATACAAATAGTTCATATATTCGTGAATATGATTTTGTAGGCCTTGTTTTAGATTATGATAGTGAAACAAATATAGCTACAATAGAGCAAAGGAATAGAATGTTTGTTGGTGATGAAATAGAGATATTTGGACCAAGCAAAAAGTTCTTTACTCAAAAAATTGATGTGATGTGGAATGAAGACGGGGAAGAGATAGATGTAGCACCTCATCCACAACAGATTATTAAGATGAAGATGATTCAACCAGTAGGAAATTGGGATATTATAAGAAAAGCTAGAAAGGAATGATACTATTGGAAAAACCTATTTTCATTGGAATTACAGGAGGGACAGGTTCTGGGAAAAGTACTGTTTCTAAGGAGATATTTTGCTCCATTGATGAAAGTAATGTTGTGATTATAGAGCAAGATTCCTATTACAAAGATCAAAGTCATTTAACATTTGAAGAAAGAAAAAAGACAAATTATGATCATCCTTTTGCTTTTGATAATGATTTGCTTATAGAACATTTAAATATGTTGTTAGAAGGAAAAATTATAGAAAAACCTATATATGATTTTGAAAATCATAATAGGAGAAAAGAGACTATAACCGTTCAGCCAAAGGAGATTATCATTCTTGAAGGTATATTGATACTTAATGATGCAAGGATAAGGGACTTATTAGATATAAAGATCTTTGTTGATACAGATTCGGATGTAAGAGTTATTAGACGCATTACAAGGGATATTCAGGATAGGGGAAGAAACTTGGATTCAGTTATTGAACAATATATGAATACAGTAAGACCAGCTCATATGCAATTTGTTGAACCTACTAAGAAATATGCAGATATTATTATTCCTGAGGGGGGATATAACAAAGTAGCCATTGATATAATGGTGGCAAAGATAAATTCAATATTAAATAAATAAAAAACTTATACCTCTATTATTATTTGGCAATACTAATATTGACCAATATTATGGAGGTTTTTTTATGAGAAGAAAAAGTAAGAATGTTTTGCAAAACCGAATAATAAAATTTTCTATAGCTGTACTTTGTACTTTTATATTATTAATTGGAAGGTTGTTTTGGTTTCAAGTGATTAAAAGTGATGAGTATAAAATGGCTGCCTTAAAGCAAAGAGGAAAAGAGGTAAAACTTTACCCTGAAAGAGGAATTATTTATGATCGAAACTTTATTCCTCTAACCAATAGGGATAGAGTGTCTACAGTGTATTTTACCGATGAAAGTTCCTTAAAGGAATACTTAAGGAACTACAATACATATATAAAAGAAAAAGATAAAAACAACAATAGGATAAAGAGTATTGAATTAGAAGAAGAGATTAATGAGGAGGAATTACCTAAGGGTGCTTATGTGTATGATAAGACTTTGAGGTACGATAAAAATAACTTATTGTCTCATGTGATTGGCTATATTAAAAAAAGTGAAAATAAAGGAGAAAGTGGGATTGAAAAAGTATTTGATGAAATTTTAAGAAATAAAAAATTAAATTCTATTTTCTTTGAAGTGGACAACAAAAAAAGAATAATTCCTGGTGGTGGTTATGCTGTAGTAAAAGATAAAAAATCAAGTTTTCCTAATAGTGTACAACTTACAATAGATTATCATATACAGAAGGTTGTAGAAAATGAGATGGATTCAAGAAAAATAAAAGGAGCTGTGATTGTAGCAGATGTAGAGACTGGTGAGATAGTAGCTATGGCTAGTAGACCAAATTTCGATCAAGATAATGTTAATGCTTATTTTAATAAGGATAATATGGAATTATATAATAAGGCAATTCAGGTTTCATATCCACCAGGATCGTTATTTAAAATTGTAGTTCTTCTTTCTGCTCTTGAAGAAGAACCAAGTATAGTTAATGAAATATTCTATTGCAAGGGCTATGAAAAGATAAATGATGTAATTATAAAGTGTAACAAAGAAGAGGGACATGGATATATTTCTTTAAGTGAGGCATTTTCTAAGTCGTGTAATTCAACTTTTATTCAAATTGGTCAAAGAATAGGAAGTGAAAAGATTATAGATATGGCTTATAAACTAGGTTTTGGGAAAAAAATAAATATTGGACTATTTGAAGAAACCGAAGGCAAATTACCTAGTGGTAAAGAATTATTAGGTCCATCTATTGGAAATATATCCATTGGACAGGGTAAGATTGAAGTAACACCTCTTCAAGTAACTAATATGATGTTAACTTTGGCAAATGAAGGGGTAAATAAAAAATTATCAATAATTAAAGGGATAGTTACAGAAGATGGATATATGGTAAAGGAGTTTAAAAAAGACAAAGAAGAGAGGATAATATCTCATGAAAATGCTAGGATTGTAGACGATTTAATGAGTAAGGTTGTAAAAACAGGGACTGGTAGAAGTATGGACTTGGAAGATATAGGAGGGGCTTGTGGGAAAACTGGTTCTGCCCAAGCAGTTTTAAATGGAGAAAAAACAATTCATGGATGGTTTTCTGGATATTTTCCTGAGAAAAATCCTAAGTATGTAATTACTGTTTTTGCTGAAGAAGTTTATTCAGGTTCTATGTCGGCAGTTCCAATTTTTGAAAATATAGCAAAGGAAATTTCACAAAAAAACAGGTAGGACTGGCACGAATACACTGCTTTCTTCATATACTTTAGTATGGGGAAAGTGGAGGTGCTTTATGAATATGACGTTGTTATTATCCTTGGGAGGGTTAGTAAAACCCTTTTTAATATTTTCAGGATATATTTCAAGTACAAATTCTTTTCCAATGCCGCTTACTAAAGAAGAGGAAGAAAAGTATTTAAAATTATATGAAGCTGGAGATGAAGAAGCTAGAAATATTCTTATCGAAAGAAATCTTAGACTTGTTGCCCATATAGTTAAAAAATATAACAATATTGGTAAAGATGTAGATGATTTGATTTCTATTGGTACCATAGGACTTATAAAAGCTATATCAACTTTTGACAGAACTAAAGGCACAAGATTAGCCACATATGCAGCTAGATGCATCGACAATGAAATTTTGATGACTATTAGGGCAGACAAGAAATCAAAAGTAGAAGTATCCCTTCAAGAACCAATTGGGATTGATAAGGAGGGCAATGAA